>JAEEGL015964263.1_pt1 | contig 17133 bp, 13 predicted proteins | sample 9134231 | NCBI WGS metagenome assembly JAEEGL01 (sample SAMN16246548, study PRJNA631951) | gut metagenome | biome: gut microbiome; feature: rumen; material: fiber-attached | host: Bos | place: Iran: Karaj | collected 2018-10
AAAATCTTGCCGACCGTCCAAAAAACGCTTTCGGTCGTTTTGCCAACGAAAAACGCAATATTGCTCGCAGCGAATATACCGCCAAACAGCTTCGAAAACCTTTCAATCCAATTAGCGGCGGCTCCTGGAACGCTCGTTTTGCCAGAAATCGCGCCCTTCGCGCCGATCGCCAAAATACAGCCGACGAAAACACCAAACTACTTCTGGACGAGCAGATTACCGCACGCAAAATTGGCAAACGCATTATTAGCTACACTAATGATGGTAAGCCGATCTACTCCTCTCGTCCAATTAGCGCCACTCGTGAGCTTCGTCGCGAATTCGAGAATCGCGAAATGAAACTCAGGGGTTCAGCTAGCCGTCTCGAGCTCGAAAACACCATGAACACTATGGGCACCTATATTTCTCAAAATAACCTCAATAATGATCATTTGTCAGAGCTAGCCAAAAGACAGGCTCAAAACTATCTCGAATTCAGAACTCAATCCGCTGCCGCTAAACGTAATGACCTTGCTGATAACCGCTTCTACTTCAACTCTGTCAGAGATGCTGCCAAGCTTGAGGGTACAAAAGTATATCACGACCTTATCGAGCGTGGCGCCGGTTCTGATTTCTATGTTGATCCTCAACTACAAGGTGAAGCATATCAACTGGCTAAAAAGAATAGTAGCGATGCTGTCGTGTCGGTTATCGCTGATGCTTACGAGAGTTTTGAGGCCGAACGTGCTCTAACTGTCAAAAAATACACTACCTATCTCGGTAAACAAGTCACCAAAGATGTCCTCAAAAATTATAACGCCATGATCGACAACAAAAATATCGATGGTATCGTCGCCGCACAAAACACTCTTGCTGTTCGCGGCGACTACGATAAAATTCACGAAGGTCTTGCCAGAATCATGGCCGATGAGCAAGTTGAGCTCACTACCGATTTCGCCAATACTCTCGCTCTTAATCTTCTAAGCTATAAAGATTCCGACCCAACCCTTGCCAGGCTCGGTAAACACATCAATGTTGAAACTTGGCGTTACTCTACTGGCGATCGTCGCGACAAACATGTTACCATCAAAGAGTTTTATACTGGTAAAACTTCAGAAACAGGAGAAAATACCAAATTCAATGTCATCGACCTTCTTCAAGGTACCGCACTTACCGGCATCGATCGAACTTTTTATGACGGGCTCCAAGGTGACATTAAACGTTACATGACCGCAGAAAACTTTGGCAACGATAGCGACACGGCAGACGCAAAGACTAAAGAACTATTAAGTAGTATCCTTCCTCAATTTATTAGTGCTGTTCCTACTTTTCAATCCGGTAGCGAACAAATCATCAACTCCATGGCCTTCCTTTCCGGCGTAAGGAAAAATAGTGATGGTACTTGGAAAGCCCTTAACGATTACACACCTGATAAATACCTCGAACGTACTGAAGAATATCTCAAAGGCTTTGTACCTAATAACCTCGTAAATATGAAAACTGATGCCTTCGACTTCGTAATGCATCGCCTAACCTTAGCTTATGGCTCAGAAGATGCCGCCAAAAACAGATTCCGCGAGATCTTCGAAGAAAAGGGAACTATTGCTGCGCTCTCTAACAACGACGGTACGCCAAATACCACTGTTGTTAATAATATGAAAGATAAAATTCGTAGAGTTATTTGGCCATAAACAAGCCAAAAACGACAAACGTTCCTATATATATTTCATAACTTTTATGTTAAAATAATCTTATATGGCTCAATACAAGGTCCCCCAAGACGTTGAGGCTGACGATAAACTTCTTGGACCATTTACTTTTCGTCAATTAATCTACCTTTTTATTACTGGTGGATTAATTGCAATTGCTGTCGCTTTATTTCAAGTTTTTCCACTTCTAGCTGTCATTCCTCTACCATTTGTTTTCTTTTTTGCAATTTTAGCCCTCCCGCTCAAAAAAGATCAGCCGATGGAAACTTACCTCGCAGCCATAGTCTCTTTTCGTCTCAAGCCGAACAAGCGTCTTTGGAACCCTGGACAAAGGGAATCAACCATCCTTATCACCGCACCAAAAATTATTGAAAAAATTCGCACTAAAAATATTTCTCAAGAAGAAGCCAGCCACCGTTTATCCTTTCTCGCCAACATCGCCGATTCCGAAGGTTACGCTATTAACGACTCAAATCTAAGCGACACCTATGTTGCTGAAGCTCAGTCTGCTCCAGATATCTTTGACAACATTCAATCTACTAGGCTTAACGAAATGCTCACTCAAGAAACTACTACACGCCACGACGAAGCCGTAAACCAAATGCGTAGCGCCATCGAACAAGCTGAAAATCCCAACAATGCTCCACCCACGATTCATAAATATGGCGACCACTATCAATATCAGCCAGAAGAAAAATCCGCCGAGCTCCCACAGACTTCAAATCAAAATATCGAACAAACTTCAGCTTCATCAGTCATTGTCCAGCCTGCTATCCCAGAAGAAAAGCCGAAGCGCGAACCACTTAATACCATCAATAACAACCCACCAATTCCTCCGAAATCGCCAACCGATTTCATTAAAACCGACGAGCCTCCTACGCCAAAGCCCGAACTAGTCGAGCTCGCCAATAACCCAGATTTTACAGTTGCCACTATCTCAAAAGAGGCTGAGCGTGTGAACAATAAAAAGGATGACGAAGTTTATATATCATTACATTAAGAGGTAAATATGGATCCAAGACAACAACCACCACAACCACAACAAATGCCACAACAAGGGCCACAAGGCCAGGCACCAATCATGTCACAAGGTCAACAGGGCGCTATTGCTAACGTTACTCCAGATATCCCATTGGCTACCCAAACTACGCTCCTCATCTCTGAAATTCGAGACAACATGATCATCATGAAAGATGGGTCTTTCCGCGCTATCATCGCTTGCCAATCTATCAATTTTGATCTTATGTCTGAGCAAGAACGTGAAGCAGTTGAATATTCATATCAAAACTTTCTAAACTCCCTTACCTTCACTACCCAAATTCTCATTCGTTCCCAACGTGTTGATATAGGTCCATATATCGACAAACTTTCTCAAATTCGTCGTAACAACGACAATATGCTTCTTGGCGTACTCATGGACGATTACATTGATTTCATTGATGTTCTCTCTCAAGAAGCAAATATTATGGATAAGTCCTTTTTCATAATCATTCCTTATTATTCTTCAGCAGACGCCGAAAAGCTTCTTCAACAAACTAAAAATATCTTTAAAAGTTTTAGCAAAGAAAAAGAACCTCAAATTACCCGCATCGATCGCGCCACCTACGACAAAGCTTCCATCGAGCTAAATAACCGTATCGACTCCGTAGTGTCTGGTCTACATCAAATCGGTATAAATTCAATTCGTCTTAACACTAAACAACTTGGAGAATTATTCTATAATTTCAACAACCCAGATACGGCGGTACGTGAACCGCTCGTAGACTTCTCCAGGCTCGCAACAACTTATGTAAAGAAAGGAACTCCAAATGCAGGGCAATAGACAACTTTCTCCAGCAGAAATCGCCGCTCAAACTCAAAACAGAGAAGACGCCGAAGTCCAACGCGCTTTCGAACAGGGTATCACTACGCTGCGTGATTTAATTTCTCCGTCCTCTATTGAATTTTTTACTGACCACTTCCGTCTTGGCACAAAATACGGCCGCACTCTCTATATTTACGGCTATCCACGCATGCTCTTCACTGGTTGGCTTTCACCGATCATCAATATCGACGAGGTTCTAGATGTCTCTATGTATATTTATCCAGTAGACACTAGTGTGGTCATGAAAAACCTCCGCAAAAAAGTTACTCAGCTTGAAGCCTCCATGGATGTTAACGCCGAACGCGGCAAAGTACGCGACCCGGAACTTGAGGCCGCCATCTCTGACGCCGAAGAGCTTCGCGATCAACTCCAAGTCGGCGCCGAAAAATTCTTCCGCTTTGGGCTTTATGTTACGCTTTGGGCTGATTCATTAGATGAACTCCGTTTCGTCCAACAAAAAATTGAAACTATATTTGGACAGCTTATGGTCTTTTCTAAAGTCGCAAGCAGTCAACAAGAGCAGGGAATGAACTGCACACTTCCACAATGTACAGACCAACTTCAAATCCGCCGCAACATGAACACTGGCGCCATTTCCACCAGCTTCCCATTCACTTCTGCCGATCTTACACAAGACAATGGCATTCTATATGGTGTTAATATGCACAACAATGGCCTCGTTATCTTCGACCGTTTCTCTCTCGAAAACGCCAACATGGTGGTCTTTGCTAAATCTGGTGCTGGTAAATCATTTACCGTCAAGCTAGAGTGTCTCCGCTCAATGATGGTCGGTAGTGAAATTATCATCATCGACCCAGAAAACGAATATCAAAAACTCAGCGACGCCGTCGGCGGCTCTTACATTCGTTTATCTCTCAACTCCGACGTTCGCATTAATCCGTTCGATCTTCCAAAAGTAGTAGATACAGAAGAAGCCAACGATGCTTTACGTGCTAATCTTGTTACTCTGCATGGTCTTTTCCGTCTCATGCTCGGCGGCAACCAAGTCGCAGCCAATGGACAAATGGTGCCAGCTCTCACCGCTAACGAGGAAGCCGATCTGGATCAAGCCCTTATAGATACTTATGCTCGCGCCGGCATTACATCCGATCCTCTCACTCATCAATCGCAACCACCAACCATTATTAACTTCTACGATACCCTTCTTCATATGGAAGGAACCGGCCCTCAACTCGCCCAACGTCTTCGCAAATATACCACCGGTACTTTTGCGGGTATCTTCTCTCAACAATCTAACGTAGACATCAATAATCAAATGGTTGTATTTAATATTCGCGATCTCGAAGACGAGCTACGCCCAGTTGCTATGTATATCATACTTTCTCATATCTGGAATATCGTTCGTGCCCAACAAAAGAAGCGTTTACTTGTAGTAGATGAGGCCTGGCAACTCATGCAATACGATGACTCTGCTAATTTTCTCTTCTCCCTTGCAAAACGCGCCCGTAAATACTATCTTGGCCTTACCACCATTACTCAAGACGTTGAAGACTTTATGAGCAGCAGAATGGGACGCGCCATCGTCAATAACTCATCCATGCAGCTCCTTCTCAAGCAGTCATCTTCAGCCGTAGATGTTCTCTCTGATGTCTTTAAACTTACTAGTGAAGAAAAGAAGCGTCTCGCTAATTTCCCAGTTGGACAAGGCTTATTCTTCGCCGGCCCAAACCACGTCCATATCCAAATTATTGCCTCAGATACTGAAACAAAACTTATTACCACCAATCCAAACGAAAAATCTGTTCAATAACTACTAGCTTTATGCTACAATATTAGTATATGCATCGCGCTAAAATCAGGTCATATCTCCTCTTTATTCTTGCAGTGCTCTTAGCACTCTCTGGCCCAATCTCAACTGTTACCATTTCCTCACAAAATTCTTCCGCCCTGGACGACGCGACTCTCGACATCTTCGCCGAAAACAACATTATGTTCTACGACCCAGACGAGAATATGGTAGATTGTGGAAGCACAAATGCTTCCTCCAAACCAACCGGCGAACAAATCACTTGGATTGGTGACAGCTACTCAGTTGGCGCAAAAACTATTATTGAAGAAAAATTGCCAGGTGTCGATATCCACGCACAAGGCTCAAAACATTTTAAAATGGACGCAGGAGCCAGTGCTGGTGGAGATTCTGGTCTCACAATCCTAAAACAAATTAAAGACAGCGGCCAGCTTCGCCCCTATCTAGTTTTTGCTCTCGGGACCAACGACCAGGTAAACCAAAACACAATGAAAAGTTATATCGAAGAACTAGAGAGTATTACTGGAGAAGGCACAAAAATCGTTTTAGTTACAGCATACACAAAAGCTAAAGGCGCCTATACAGATGGCAACAACGCCATTAAAGAAGCCTCCCAAACCTACAATAACATCTTCGTTGCCGACTGGGCTGCCGTAGCTAAAGATGAATATTACACTTCAGATTCAGAAGCAGTCCATCCAACCGCTAATGGTGGCTATCAAGCTTGGGTTGACACAATCTATAACGCTCTTCCAGGAAGCTCCGCTGGTTTAGTCGCAGGGAATAATAACGGTGAAAAAGTTTGGAATCTTTTTGTTAATAAGGGAATCAGCAACCCAGCCGTAATTGCTGGCATAATAGGGAATATGGCAGTAGAGACCGGCGGAGGTGACTATACAAAAATTGATCCTTTTCTAAAAGGCATAAGCGGATCTTCTTTTTACGGTCTCACTCAGGCTATGGATATTTACGGTGGCAACGACCTAAAAAACAGAGTTGATTCTGCCGTTGGTAAAGATTTATGGCACACAATGTCGACCCCATCTAAAGCTACACAGGCAGAAATTGATACGGCATTATCAGTAGAAGTGGACTGGTTATTAGAAACCGCCGGAAAAGGTTGGTCAGATTCAAAGTTCTGGTTTTTCGACGTCGTCAATAGTCCAAACATCTCAAATATCGTCAGTAATACTGGAGGAGAAACTGGCGCAGTAAGCTTTGCTGAACTATTCATAATTTTAGTCGAAAACTGCTTCGATGATGAACAGAAATATGCAGGCACCGGACCACTAACAGATCCAAAAGTAATAGCCTACAAAAACACAATATCTAGCATAAAACATCACACATATTATCAAACAGTAAATAAACGAACTACGGCTGCGAAAAAAGCCTATAATAACCTCGCTTCCTCTTCGGTTTCAGGTTCATCAACTCCTTCCGCATCATCTATGACTTCCTCATCATCAAGCACCTATAACTGGAATAACGGCTGGCTTAGTAGTCTAGGATCAGTTTCTGTAGCGAAAGAGGACGCCACGTCTTGGACTAGCGACACAATACAAGACTCATACGAAACCAGTAGCCCGAATAAAATCCTTCTTCATAATACAGAAGGCACCACAAGTGGTAAAGCTGCCTATCCATCAGGTAGTGCATACCCATCACACTTTACAATTGATGTAGTCAAAAAACAAATCTCTCAACACATACCAATAACCAAACCAGCTACTGGTATTGCTAGCCATGATAGATCCGCAGGTGTACAAATAGAAATTGTGGGATGGAGCTCGGCCGGACACGAAAGCTCAGAATACTACTTACAAAACTTTACAGCCGAACAATGGGATTTTCTAGTAGTGCTACTAAACGCAATTTCAAGCGAGACTGGAATTCCACTTACATCATCAGTTGACTGGACTATATATGGCAATCCAAGCGAAAGATTGTCTATCTCGGAATTCAAAAATTACACAGGAGTATTAGGACATATGCACGCTCCAGATAATGATCACAATGACCCTGGTAATATCTGGCATTTTATAGAAGAAGCGATTAAACGCAATCCTTCAGCCTCCAGTTTTGCAACTGGTTCCACTAACCCTTGTTTCGGCTCCTCTGGCCTAGTCAGTGGTGGATTTAGCTCCGTCGACGAAGCTGATAAAAAAATTATGGCTCCGTATAGGGCCCTAGAAGGCACCAGCACTGATATATTGGAAAAGGATTATAATATCGTCAGTGGTGATGGCTGTAAAGCCGGAAGGCTACACAACTGCGTATCATTTTCTCGTTATTTTATTACACAATATTCAGACGTTGATGTTTCGTCCGTTCGTGGCCACGGTTGCGCTATAGTCAATAATTACAAAGACCTACCTGGCATTACTTATGGCGGAACCACTCCAAAAGTATATGCTATCTTTAGCCGTAATAGTAAAAAGGCTGGTTGTGCCTCTTCCTGTGCCGATGGTTGCGAAGGACACACCGGAGTCGTTCTGGGTATCGACGAAGCAAATAATAAAATCATTATCGGCGAAGCAGGGTGTGACGCAGATGCGAGCTGGACAGGTGCCCACGAATACAATCTTTCAGACTACACGAATGGAAGCTATACATATCTCTATATCGATAACCTAAAAGGACTATAAAATGCAACAAAAAAATATATTTTTAAAAAATCCTATAGCCACAGGTCTATTACTCTTCTTTCTTATTTGTATACCTTTTATAATCATAACTGTAATTACTTTATCTAATAAATATGGTCAACTTAAGATAGATAATTTTTCCGATTTCATAAATCTGCCAGAAGACGGAAAAACGGAAATCTTCCAATTATTGTATAGTCAAGTTAAAAACGAAGATGGTAATGCTCCAAACTCAGGAGCGACTATACGACAGGATACTATTGAATCAAATTACGACGAAAAAACAAAAATATATTCCGGTTCATTTGTCGTAGACATCGATTCTGTAAAGAAAACTTATGTCGTTAATTATGTATGGTCGGATAACAAAGATATCGCCTCGGACACATCAATCAATTGCCCTACAAAAAACATAGATAAATATAATACAGGAATTAATTGTATTAATTCAAGAGGAGAAACAGGTAAAAACCGGTTGATAAACATAACGCCATCTTATATAGAAGTAAAAACCAATTTAAAAGCTTATGTGAGCCTCAAAAATTACGGAAATAATCCAAATGATCCTTATTTAGAAATTAACATTAACTCCTGCAATGATACATCAATTATTAACTTAACAAAGAAAACGATTGAAGATTGGTTGGATAATAATTATTTAGAAAAAAACATTGTTCCGTTTGAAATTAGAAATTTGTGTGACGGAGCATATTAGATCTCTTCCACACTCGTTAGAATAATCTGATTATCCTTAAATTTTTTCACTAAACACTTTTGCCTTTTCTCGTCTAACTCCGAAAATACATCATCGAGCAAAATTACCGGCTTTTTGCCAAGTTTTTCAAAATCAATCGCTGCCTCAATAAATTTTAAGGCTAAAACAATACTTCTCACCTCACCCCTACTCGCCGAACCATCCGCCGCCACACTATTAAAAATAAACTTATAATCATCTTTCTGCACCCCAAACGTCGTATGCCCCAAAACTCTATCTTTCTCAAAACACCTCTCCAGCTCGTTCAGATATTTGCTTTCATTTATTTCCTCACCTATACCTACATATTCAATAAAAACCGTATCTTCATTATCCGCAATAGTTCTATATACTCTCGTTAAATCATTATTTATCCGTAATACCATCTTGGCACGCATCTTAAAAAGCTCGCGCCCATATCTAGAAAGCATCACATTCCAAGAAAACAAGTCTTTACCCCCCAAAAACTCCGTTTTTAAAAGTTCATTTCGTTGTTTCAAGGCTTTATTATATCTAGAAAGGGAAACACTATATTTATCATCAATTTGTCCAAACATTCGATCAAAATATTCTCGTCTCCTATTTGGACTAGAACTTATCAAGCTTAAATCACTCGGTTCAAAAAGTACCACCGGATACCTATTTTTCTTCGGTAGTCTCGCAGTTTTTTTATCACCCACTACAAAAATCTTTTTCTTACCATCATACGCTACTATTATTTTTTCACCATTCATATAATCAAGCTCCACTCGATAAAAATCAGAGCCTCGCCTCAAAATATCACTATCCACTGCCTTAAAAGATTTTCCACGCATTGCCTCATAAATCGCCTCAAGCACTGACGTTTTACCGCACCCATTCTCACCCACAATCAAAGATGTGTTCTTATGGCATTCCAATTCATAATTCTCATGAATTCTAAAATTGGTCAATTTTATAGATTTTATTATCATCTAACCCTTAAGAGGCATAATAATATGCGTATAATCTTGGTTTTTACCATTCTTAATAACTACCGGCGCTAGATCTCCAGAGAATCCAAACCTCACCATCTCTTCCGAGAGGGAATTAAGAGCATCTATCAAGAATCTGGAGTTTAGCGTCACTTTATCGTCTTTTTCTATCTCAGCCTCTATCTCGGAGTCATTTTCGCCGAACTCATTAGCAATTGAAGCCACCGAAAACACTTTTTTATCTAGTTTAGCCTCGCAGACTATCGATCCACCCACTCCTTTAGCAAACAACGCCGCAAGCTTCGTCACTCTCAAAAGCTCGTCCTTATTAAGTAATACTACCGAAGTATTCTCTTTCGGGATTAACTGTCTATAATTTGGAAAACTCCCATCGATCAATTTAGATGTAATCTCAGCCTCACCCATCCTGAATCTTGCTTGAGATTCATCAAGTAAAACCTCGATCTCCTCAATCTCTTCACTAATAGAGCGTAAAACCTCCTGAAGGGAAGAGGTGGGTATAATTACGGCTACCTCATCAGAAATTTTATTTACTAGCTTCTTCTCCGCTAAACGATATCCATCCGTAGCTGCAACATATAATTTCCCATCGTCCGAATTAAAATACACACCAGTGAGCGCCGGTCTAGTTAAATCGTTACTACTCGCAATCATAACTTGATTAATTCCACTCTTAAACTCATCCGCAGAAACTTTAAATTTTACCGCTTCTTTTTCATTGATATCAGGAAGCTCTGGAAAATCATCGGATAAACTACCATTCATCATCGAAGAATATTTTCCAGCTTCAATCTTTACCTTTGTATCTTTAGAAGAAATCTTAACCATCTCACCCTTAGGCAGATTACTTATAAATTCCGCAAGAAGTCTCGCTGGTACAGTTATTTCACCATCTTCACTATTACTTACAGGTAAATAATCCACTACTGCCATATCTAGATTGGTAGTGGTAAGAGATACCTTCTTATTACTAACCTTAATAAGTACATTGCTAAGTATAGGTAAACTATTTCTGGCACCCATAGCTACTTTGCTTACTATATTTAATGCTTTAGTGAGCTTTTCTTGCGTAGTTTCGATCTTCATTCTTATCCTCCTTTTAATTTAATAGTAATAGTAGACTATGTGGAAAATGTGTAAAACCACCCAATTTATTGCAAAATATAGGGATATTTTTAAAATAAAACCCTGCGCAAAACTTTTGGAAAACTTGTGTAAAATAAATAGAATTCCACCAAAAATTAGCACAAAAGTCACAACTTACAAAATCAGTGCAAAAAGTTCCACCAAAAATCCCCAAGCTTTTTCGCAGACTATTCCACAGGTTTTCCACTATTTTAGCCATAAATCTTCTCCCGAATAGCTTCAATTTCATCTCGTAAACCATAATTTAGATTAAGATCACCCTCAATCTTTTTAATACCGTGCATTACCGTTGTGTGATCTTTAACTCCCACTTCATATGCGATTTTTGTGGTACTCATCTGAAGTTCTTTAGACAATATATACATCGCCACCTGACGAGCATTTTTTATATGAGAAACCCTACTTTTACCACACAATTCTTTGGGTGACAATTGGTAATATTTTGCCACCTTTTCAACCACCTGTTTTGGCGAAATTGCACGCACTCTTGTATCTTTATTGATACCACTAATGTAACCATCTTGAATTAGTTCCAAAGGAGTTTTATTGCGGAAATCAGACATCGCGAGAAGACGCTTAAATTCACCCTCAAGATCACGTATATTAGTCTTTACGTTTTCCGCAATATATTCTATCGCTTCATCTTCAATCTCTATACCTTCAAATTCGGCTTTAGACTTTAAAATAGCACATTTATCTTCAAATTTAGGCATCTGAAGATCGATTGCTCCAGCCCACGTCAATCTAGAAGCTAGTCTCGTATCTACTTCCTTAATCTGGCTAGGCAACCTATCGCTTGTTACGATAATCTGTTTATTTCTTTGATGAAGTTCATTAAAGATATTAAAGAACTCCTCCTGACTTTTTTCCTTACCAATAATCATCTGAAAGTCATCTATAATAAGAACATCGAGCTTATAAAACTTTTGCGAAAATTCATCTCCGCGCTTATTTTTTATAGAATTAATAAAATCCGCATAAAAACGATTCATTGGAGCATAAAGTATTTTTATTTTAGGATTGTTCTTTAAAAGCTCATTACCGATAGCCTGCACCAAGTGGGTTTTACCAAGCCCAGGCCCACCATAAAGGAAAAAAGGATTATATCTCGTACCTGGATTATTGATTACATTCTCAGCCACACTTACTGCTAAATCATTATTAGATCCCACTACGAAATTATCCATCGTATATCCGGGATTAAGATTGGTTTTAGAGAAATCTGTTTCGGAAGAGGGTGTATCCTTTTGTTTATTAGTTTTTTCCTTAATAACCTGAACAATGCTTCTATTATTAACTTTTGGTTTACTGGAAGAAGTGACTATATAATTTATCGTGGTTACTTTAATATTGTTATTTTCTAAAGCATTTTTAATAACATCGTGATATTTTCTTTCAAGCTGCGTTTTACTAAACGGACTATGTGTACCAATGGTAACAACGCCATCTTTCATAGATACCAACTCGGTTTTGTCAAAAAAAGTCTTATAATACATTGCAGGAATAGAGCGCTCAATCTCAGCTAAGACGTTTTTCCATACATCGAACATAAGACCTCCGTAAAAAATCAGTAAACTTTCTCTAATTATAGCAAATCAAATAGACTTTTCCACAGTTTTTTATCTTGAAAAATATTTTATAAATAAAAACTTAGCAACAGGGAAAAGTTTTCCACAACCAGGTAATCATACCAGGAGAAAATGTGGAAAACTTCTTGAAAATTGTGGAAATCTACGGTATACTAGAACAAATATTTGCAAATAATTAAACTATATAGGATTTTATATGCCAAAACGAACATATCAACCACACAAGCGTCAACGCAAAGTCGAACACGGCTTTATGAAAAGAAATGCTACTACTAACGGTCGCAAAGTTTTAAAACGCCGCCGCATTAAAGGCCGCGCTCGCTTAACGGCCTAATCAATGCTGTCTAAAAAATATCGTTTCCATTCCAGGGGTGGAGTTAGACATACCTACCAGAATGGGCGCACTATTCGTCGTCCACAAATTTCTCTTATTTATACTAAAAACGAGCGCGGTTTTTTGCGTTTCGGAGTCGTAGTTTCTAAAAAGATTCTTAAATCCGCTGTTGGGCGCAACCGTATTCGTCGCCGCATCTACGAAGCTATTCGTCTTAATCTTCCAAAAAATGCTAAGATGGACTACCTTTTTGTTGTTTATTCTAAAGATATTAAAGATATGTCATTTTCTGAATTAGAGAAGCTTATCTGTTCTCTTATTGAAGAAAGTATGATACAATCAACCAAATGAGTGTTAAAAAATATCTAACTTTTATCATTATTATTGCTCTCATAGTAGGGAGTTTCCTAACGGGTGGCTTGTTTAACTTCATAGACATTATCGTAGTCCGTCCGATTACGAATATTCTCTTTATCATCTATAATTTTGTTGGTGATTTTGGTCTAGCTATCATCCTCTTTACATTCTTAGTTAAGATCTGCATGTGGCCATTAGTGAAAAAACAGTTTCATCAGACTAAACTCATGCGCAAAATTCAACCAGAGCTCACTAAAATCAAAAAGAATTGCAATGGCAACAGACAATTAGAATCCTTGCAGACTATGGATCTATATAAGAGATATAATGTTAAACCATTTCGTTCTATACTAACGCTTTTTATCCAGCTTCCGATCTTTATCGCCCTTTTCACTGCAATTCGCGTCATGGTGCAACCAAGACCAGACGATAACCTTTCTCTCAGGGCATATCCAGGCATTGTCCAAATGGAACGCATTGATGAAGTTGTAAAGCTCCAAGAACCATATCTTAACGATCTCCAGAACGACAAAATACCAGCCGAAGAAAAAACAAAATATGATTTTCATCCACAGCTCTTTGGACTAGTGGATCTTGACGTTAAGCCGGGTCTTAGTAGTATCAGCGCCGCCATTATATTGTGTATCGCACTTGCCGCCTCTATCGTTCAGTATATCAATACCAAGCAGCAAAACCCATCTGGTAAATCAGAGAAGAAAAAGAAATTCCGTGATCTTATCAAAGAAGCACAAAATGGCAAAGAGCCAGATCAATCCGATATGAATGTCATGATGACTGGTTCCATGTCAAAAATGATGCCTATCATGATGTTTATGATCATGATAAATCTCCAAGGAGCCTTGGTGCTTTACTATTTCTTATCTAATCTAATTACCGTAATCCAACAAAAAATTATTTTCGTCAAGAGCGAAGAAGAAATGGAAATCGCTACAGATAAAGCTATCGTTAAGGAGCTTAATAAAATTCAAGAAGCAAAAGTTATTGAAAACAAAAAAACTGGAACAAAAATTACTCGTATCTCCGCTAAGGATAATAAAAGGAGAAAGAAATGAGTATACAATCAAATCAACTGCAAACAGGAGTACTTTATGAATAAAGATGAATCAGTGCGCTTTGCTACCAAATATCTAGAAGATTTATTATCATTCTTCGGAATTAATGTAGCGGTCTATTCCACTCTAGACGATGAAGTTATACAACTCTCCGTTCCGTCTACATCCCTCAACTCGCTCTTAATTGGTCGTAACGCTGATAATCTTCGCGCTCTCCAACATGTAGTTTCTATGGCTCTTGTTGCTCGCGAAGCTGAGGTTAACCGTGTCAACGTAGATATTGCTGACTACAAACGTCAGCGTGCTGATCGCATCGCTGAAAAGGCTGAGGGTTGGATCAAAAAAGTTCGCGCTACAGGTGAGCCAATGACTCTAGATCTTAACGCTGCTGACCGCCGCGTTATTCATAAACTAGCAGAAGATTATTCCGATATCACCACCCACTCTGAGGGGGAAGGAAAAGATAGAAAGCTGATTATCTCCAAGATTCAATAATAAGCACACAACACCAAATAATAACACCTCCATAATGGAGGTGTTATTTATTGTTTACAATATCTTACTCAACCGACCCGCCAATAATTACTACTATATCGTAGCCATAAGTATTTACACCGGCAGGCACCTCTTCACTGCCATGAATATAAACATTTGAATTGGACAAATGTTCTTCCAATGCTGAGAACGAAGCAGGGGTTTCTGGATTCAATAAGTATAGATGATAGCCTTTCTGCTCCACAAAGCTTGGCGCATCACCAGTGCCGCCAACGATAAAGTTAGCTTCCTCTAAGTCTTTCTTGCATTTAGCGGCTACACCTGAACCATCCGTACCATTTAATATTAATATATTTGCCTGCTCTCGCACTAACGGATCGCTAGTAAGCTGTTGTGCTATATATTCTTGAAGCTGCGTGTAATTGCCAATCCCAGCGGAAGGTATAACGTAAGAAATGCCATTTATATTTGCCGTCGTCATATAGCTAATGCCACGAGACCAATCCACCATTGGAATTTGACGCATATGATCAAAATCAAACTCATCAAATAAATGTGCAGCAGTTTTCATTTCATCTATAGTAAAGTTTGTGCGTAGGTTGTCTCCGAGAGAATTCATAATAGAAATTGCATCAGTAAAGCCAAGCCCTTTTTCTTTGATCTTATCTTTAATTGCAATAAGGATTTTTTGTTGGCTCGTTCCTCGCGAGAAGTCACCACCAGCAGTACCATGCCTTGCTCTAGCCAACGCAAGTGCCCCTGCACCATCTAACTCGGTTGGCACTCCAGCCGGTATTACGGCATGCGTGTAATTATAATCAGAAATATCCTCATCTAACGTTACGGTAATACCGCCAATAGTATCAACAACAGTTACCAAAGCGCCCCAGTTCACGTGCGCATAATACTGAAACTCTAGACCTAAAATCTCACCTATCGTTTCCATAGCTGCATTCGCACCAGCTGCTTCATTATCACCGGACTGATTATTGCACCAATAAACCTCATTAATTTTACCCGTCGCAGTACAAGTAGACCCAGCTTTTAAATCCCTTGGTAGGCTAGTCATCGCTATATCGCCGTTGTTTTGGTCAATACTAATAATCATTATAGAGTCCGTAAGTTGCGCGCCATCATGCCCAGAACCACCCATATCATAGCCGCTAGTACCAAGGGCGAGAATATTCGTGCGGCCATTACTGTCAGTCTTTAGCGGCTCGTAAGTCTCTGATATCAAAGAGCCAATAGCATCCCAAATATTAGAATTACCCCCAGTTATACGTGCCAGAATATCATTCCCCCAAATCATTAACCACGTTACGCCACCGATTAACAGCAAAAGAATCATCAAAACAATGGTAATAATAACTTTTCGCTTCTTACTATGTTTTTTCTTTTCTTTCTTTTCTTTTTTCTGTTTTTTTGACTCTTTTTTAATCTCTTCAGATGTAATATCAAAGTCAAAAGATTCTACTGGACGCAAAAAATCTTCTCTAGCGCGCTGTTTTAAGTCGGCCTTACTTGGCTTAATACCGCTAACTATACGAGCTTTCTTCGGCGAATCACTTTTTTTCTTAACAGATACGGTCTGAGGAGCTTTGACGGCCTTCTTAACGGGTTTCTTCTTTGTGCTATCAAAACCAACCTTTCGATTACCGTTTTTTGTTCTTCTTATCACCAATCCGTCAATCGATTTATCCATTAAACTCCTGCGCTCTGAGTTTCGTCAGAGACGTTATCTTTAAATATTATAATGATAATGTTATTATTATAACATAATGAAGCCTAAACTTACTAAAAAACAAACGTTAATCCTAGAATTTATCACTGACTTTACAAAAACATATGACTACTCGCCGTCCTACAGGGAAATTATGTCCGGCGTCGGGCTCTCTTCGGTTTCCGCTGTTGCCGAGCATATAGATAATCTTGTCGAAAAAGGAGCAATCAAAAAAGTTCCCGGAGCAGCACGTTCATTAGAAATAGTTAGCTTATCGTACCCCGAGACCACAAAGCTCTTCAATGATAAAATCGCCACAGCCACCCCAGAAGAAGAAGAAACTTTAAGAAAAGCTGCCGTCATTTTAGGGATAGACCTAGAATGATATTTACATTTTTATCATAAGCTGTTACAATAAACTCAGGAGTAATCTACCATGACAAAAATAAACAATAAAAATAGGCGCCGCACCCATCACCCAGCTGTAACTGTTATGGTTATCGGCATATTAATCGGTGTTTTAATTTTTATTTCCAAAGTGTTAGCAGACAGAGCATCAGATGTCATTGAAGATGATAAAAATAATAACCCAAGCACTACCAAAGTTGAAAAAACACCAACGGAAAATCAAACAACCACAAACGACGGTGATCATAAAACTCCTATCCAAAATGACGGTGACGATCCAAACACCAAAGAGTCTCTTACTGGAGTGATTACTAT
>JAEEGL016678504.1_pt1 | contig 17133 bp, 15 predicted proteins | sample 9134231 | NCBI WGS metagenome assembly JAEEGL01 (sample SAMN16246548, study PRJNA631951) | gut metagenome | biome: gut microbiome; feature: rumen; material: fiber-attached | host: Bos | place: Iran: Karaj | collected 2018-10
AAGGGCGCACAGCACGGCTGCGGCGTTTCCGCTGCCTCCCGCGAGTCCCGCCCCTACAGGTATATTCTTCTTTATATCTATCCGGATCTGTCCGCCGCGGGACTCCCCGAATCTGTCGGCCATCAGTCTGGCTGCCTTGAAAGCCAGATTGCGCTCGTCCGTCGGCAGAAACCGTCTGTTCGTCTTGACCAGGATCTCAATGCCGCTCCCGGGCTCGCCTGCGGTCCATCTGACGCAGAGCTCGTCGTGGAATCTGAGCTGCTGCATGATCATATCGACTTCGTGGTAGCCGTTCGGAAGCAACCCCTTAACGTCCAGCGCCAGGTTTATCTTCGCGTACGATCTGAGTTTTATCATCCGGGATCCGTTCCCGCCCGCTTCTTTCATATCCGTCCTCCGCGCGGCTGATATCCAAAAACGCCGCGGCCCGCTCAGTTTCCGGGCCGCGGCGATTCATTCCGCGCTTGCTTACTTCTTCTTCTTTTTCCCGCCCTTGTTCTTAGGGTTCGTCGTGCCTCTGCGGCGAGCTTCCTCGGCAGCCTTCTCGGCGGCCTCTGCCAGCGCCTTTCTGCCGGTCACGTACGTGCTTCCGCCGGCCGATATCGGACGAGGGCCCTTTACGCGCCTGTTGCCGGAACCGGTGTCGAACGCTGCCTTAGCCGCGGCCTTTTCTTCCTCGAGGCGTCTCTGCGCGTCTGCCTTTGACTTCGCGGCCGCCTTCTTGGCCTCCGCCACAGCCTTCTTCGCCTTTTCCTTGTTTGTCTTTTCTACTATCTGCTCAACCGACTTGCCGGTCTCCTTCGAGACCTTGTACGGATTGACCTTCTCTTCCTTGCCGCTCTGTTCCTGCTTCTTTTTCGCCTCGCCCTTCGCCGTACGCATCGACATTACGATGATCGCCGCCATCATGACGCCCATCAGACCCATGCTGATCATGGAGTCAGTCTTAGGGTTGCGTGTCGCGAACGAAAGCGTCCAGCCTTCCGAGAGCGTATCGCCGTTTTCAGCCGTCAGCGCGTCCGAAACGTCGAGCGAGTACCCGGAGTTGTCCACGAGATTCTCTTTGGCGAGCACCAGTACGAGGTTCGGTTCCTTTTCGGACCACAGCACCTGCGTAGGCTGCTCTACACCTTCGGCATCCTTCAGCGTGAAGCATGCCTTGTTCGCCTCGTTCTCGGCTATCGGCTCGTTGAACCAGATCTTTACACCGCAGTTGATCGACTGCAGATTGCTCTGGCCTTCCTTCGGGTAAGTCTTCTCGACCGTAAGGTCGCCTGTGCCCGCGAAGCAGGCCGTCGACGCCAGAAGCATCGCTATTATGAGCACCGCGCCAAGAAGCGCACCAATTCTTTTCATTATGTCTTTTATTCCTCCGTTTCGCCGGTTCCGGTCCGCTCGGCGCGTTTATTCCTGAGCTCCCTGAAGAACTCCTTCATCAGCGCTTCGCATTCCTGCCGCATCATTCCGGTCTCTGTCTCTACGTAATGGTTGAGCCGCTCTTCCTGCGGTATGTTGAATACCGATCCGCAGGCGCCGCCCTTCGGGTCCGGTGTCCCGATAAACAGCTTTTCGATCCTCGCCCAGACTATCGCGCCGGCGCACATCGCGCACGGCTCGCACGTTACGTACATGCTGCATCCGAGAAGCCGCCACCCGCCCAGCTTTTTCGCCGCCTCGCGTATCGCGATCATCTCGGCGTGAGCCGTGGGGTCCTTTAGCGTCTCGGTCATGTTATGTCCGCGGGCGATCACTTCGCCGTCTTTTACTATTACGGCTCCGACCGGGACTTCTCCCTGCGCCGCAGCCGCCTTAGCCTCTTCAAGGGCGATGGTCATATATCTGTCCATATGCCTGAATATTTTACCACACCGAAACGCGTTCTACAACAACGATTTCGCCGCCTTTGCCCTGAAAACGCGAAAAAAATACCCGCCCTTGGGCGGGATTCGGTTTCATTATATTGCCGCGGCATTGCCGCGGGCTTTCGGTACGCGCTTCTGTCCGTTCTGCGCGAACGGCTTCAGGCCGCGCCGGATCAGGCGATGAAGTCGCGGATTATCAGAAGGATAAGGTTGTTGTCGTACATGTCGCCCGCAATATACGAGCTGCCGAGCCAGCCCACCACCGTGTCGAGCGCCGACGAATCGATCAGGTTGAGCACCGGTACCAGCAGCGCCAGCAGTATGTACACGATCACGAATCCGCGGAGAGCTCCCGCGAGCGCGCCGAACAGGCCGTCTGCGAAGCCGATAACGCCGTCGCGGTTCTTGCGCGAGAACAGTTCTACGAATATGAGAAGCACGATCTTGACGATGACCACCACGATCAGGAAGCTGAGCACTATGAACACGAAATCGGCGATATTGGTCGCCGCGTTCACGGTTATCGTGTGCGTCAGATTCGCGAACGAATCCGCGAGTATCCTCGGCAGCGCGTTCAGCGACTCGGTCACGTTCGAAGTCGCGCCCACGAATTTTTCCGTGAGCGTCTCCAGGATCGTGTCGTAGACCGCCGTCTTCGACTTCAGGAACTCCGCGACAGGCGTCGCGAAGGCAAAGCCGAGCACGAGCGAAAGGATCCAGCCCACGGCGTGCGCGAACGTGCGCACGAAGCCCGTTTTGATCCCCAGCGCGATCGAAAGCACTATTATAACTATTACCGCAATATCCATTACCATGGCTTTATTTTATCACTTGCCGCCGGTTTTTCAAGATTGATGTTGGCGGCCGGCGGATGAATCCGAACGCGGGCGTTTGTATACAAATTTTCAATTCAGTGTTGACACCCGGCCCCGGCGGGCGTATTATAGTTTGCGAACCGAATATTGCAATCTAAGGATAGAGGCGCAGTTGCCAAGAGTAGATCCGGTGTAAGACATCGCAGAGTCGTTGCCGGAATGAAAGGGGCCGCTGCCGAAGATGAGCAGTCGCGAAGCTCATCTGGGCTCGCGAATAATATTCGCCTGACTGTCGCACATGCGGAGAGCTATGTATTGATTGTCGAACGCCGTGATTTCGTTATAAATCGCGGGGCATATACCGATATACACAGCTGATGCATCTGCATTAGCTGTTTTTATTTCCCGGATGCAATCGTCGGTGGAATAAAACTCATCAGCGTTTGATTGAAAAGGAGAAAAAGAAATGAGTACAAACCAGATTTTCCGCGGCGTTGCCACGGCACTTATCACACCAATGACGTCGACGGGCGTTGACTACGACACATTCGGACGCCTCATCGACTGGCAGATCGAACAGGGCATCAACGCTCTCGTAATCGCCGGCACCACCGGTGAAGGCTCGACCCTGAGCGACGAGGAGCACAGAGCGGTCCTGAAGTATTCCGTTGAGAGAGCGGCCGGAAGAGTTCCTATCATCGCCGGCACAGGCTCCAACGACACAGCTTACGCAGTATCGCTTACAAAGTACGCGTGCGAGGTCGGCTGCGACGCTATGCTCGTAGTAACTCCGTACTACAACAAGGCGACCCAGAAGGGCCTGATCGAGATGTACAGCGTTATCGCGGCGGCATCGACAAAGCCTATCATCGTTTACAACGTTCCTTCCAGAACCGGCGTAAACATCGAGCCTTCGACTTACCTCGCTCTTTCGAAGATCCCTAACATCGCAGGCATCAAGGAAGCAAACAGCAATATCTCGAAGATTGTTGAAGCCGCTTCGCTCGTAGGCGACAAGCTCGACATCTACTCCGGAAACGACGACCAGATTGTGCCGATCCTCTCCGTAGGCGGCCAGGGCGTCATCTCGGTACTTTCGAACGTAATGCCTAAGGAAACGGTTGAGATCTGCGACCGCTTCTTCGCGGGAGACCTCGCGGGCAGCGCTAAGCTCCAGTTCGAGCTGCTCCCTCTGATCAACGCCCTCTTCAGCCAGGTAAATCCTATCCCGGTAAAGGCGGCTATGGCGGCCATGGGCTTCGGCGAGAACTACGTAAGACTTCCGCTCACTCCGATGGAACCGCAGTTCGAGGAAAAGCTCCTCGGCCTGATGCGCGACCACGGCCTCATCAGCGGCGGCAGCGTAGCGTGCTCCGAGAGAGAAAGGCTGAACGTCTGATTCAATAAGGGTATTTCGCGGCGGACCGGCCCGGACGGTCCCGGGGCGTTCCGGCGCGTCAACGGAAAAGAGGAAAGCAAATGAGATTACTTATAAGCGGATTAACAGGTCATATGGGGCATGAGCTCGCGATACTCGCGCAGTCCGGATACTGCGGCGCAGAGCTCGTAGGCGGCGTGAGCCGCTACGGCGGCGACGACGGCATGGCGTACGGAGTGCCTTGCGCATCCGAATTTTCGGACGCGGTAACCGACGTGGACTGCGTAATAGATTTCTCGCACCACGACGCCACGCTCGACCTTCTCGACTTCGCGAAGAAGCACGAGCTCCCGCTCGTGATCGCCACCACCGGCCAGACGGTAAACGAACGCGCGGCGATCTCGGCAGCGTCGGAGACGATTCCGATCTTCTTCGCGGCGAACTTCTCGCTCGGCGTTGCGCTGCTCGTGCAGCTCGCCAAGATCGCGGCATCCACTATGAAGGACGCCGAGATCGAAATCATCGAAAAGCACCACGACCGCAAGCTCGACGCTCCGAGCGGCACAGCTCTCGCGATCGCTGACGCTATAAAGACGGTCCGCCCGAACGCGAACTACGTCATGGGCAGAAGCGGCCACGCGAAGAGAACGCCGGACGAGATCGGCATCCACGCGATCCGCATGGGCAACATAGTCGGCGAGCACGAGGTGCTCGTAGGCACAAACACGCAGACGATAACGCTGAAGCACGAGGCTCACTCGAGAGCGCTGTTCGCCGAAGGCGCGCTCGCGGCGGCGGCATGGCTCATGGATCACAAGATCCCGGGCCTCTACGACATGAACAGCATGCTCAAGTTCTGATTGCCTGTAAGGAAAGACCGGCCGGATCAGCCGGCCGTGCACGAAAGGACTGATACCAATGAAAATAGCAATTTACGGATACGGAAACATCGGACGCGGCGTTGAATGCGCCGTACGCAAGAACGACGACACCGAGCTCACCGCGGTCTTCACAAGACGCGATCCGGCGACGGTAAAAACGCTTACCGGTGTTCCCGTATATTCCGCGGACGACATACTCGCCCACAAGGCGGACATCGACGTTCTGATCATCTGCGGCGGCAGCGCCACGGATCTTCCGGAAATGACTCCGGCGCTTGTAAAGAACTTCAACGTAGTCGACAGCTTCGACACGCACGCGAGGATCCCGGAACACTTCGCGAACGTGGACGCCGCGGCGAAGGCGAGCGGCCACGTGGGACTCATCTCCTGCGGCTGGGACCCGGGCATGTTCTCGCTGAACCGCCTTTACGCAAACGCGATCCTGCCTGACGGAGCTGACTACACGTTCTGGGGCCGCGGCGTAAGCCAGGGCCACTCGGACGCTATCCGCAGGATCGAAGGCGTTCTGGACGGAAGGCAGTACACGGTGCCCGTTCCGGCGGCGCTCGAGGCGGTGCGCTCCGGCGAAAGACCTGAGCTGACGGCGCGCCAGAAGCATACACGCGAATGCTTCGTAGTCGCTGAGGAAGGCGCCGATCTCGAACGCATCGAGCGCGAGATCAAGACGATGCCTAACTACTTCGACGAATACGACACCACGGTAACGTTCATTACAGCCGAGGAGATGAAGCGCGACCACTCCGAGCTTCCTCACGGCGGCATGGTCATCCGCACCGGAAAGACCGGCCTGAACAACGAGCACTCGCACACGATCGAGTATCACCTTACGCTCGACTCCAATCCGGAATTCACGTCCGGAGTCCTCGTAGCGTTCGCCCGCGCGGTGAACAGGCTCGCGGGACGCGGAGAAACGGGCGCGCGCACTGTGTTCGACATAGCGCCGGCGGACATCTCTCCGCTTTCGCCTGAAGAACTCAGAGCTCACATGCTTTAAGAGGAATCAATAATGACCGACCTGAACAGAACAACCGATATAAACGCGCTGTGCGACAACCTCTCCGTTTCGGAGAACGGCACCCTGCTCTTCGCGGGACAGGACACCGCGGCGCTCGCCGCTCAGTACGGCACGCCTCTCTACCTCATGGACGAGGACAAGATCCGCGAAAACTGCCGCGTGTACCTCAGAGCCTTCAAAGAGCTCTTCCCTGAGGGCTCGACCCCGCTTTACGCGAGCAAGGCGAACTCGTTCACGCAGATCTACAGGATCATGCGCGAGGAAGGCATGGGCATCGACGTCGTTTCGTCGGGCGAGATCCGCACGGCGCTCAACGCCGGATTCGACCTCAGCCGCGCGTTTTTCCACAGCAACAACAAGACCGACGCCGACATCGCCTACGCGATCGAAAACGGGATCGGATATTTCGTCGCGGACAACGTCGAGGAGATCAAGGCCATCGAGGCCGAAGCCTCGCGCCGCGGCATAACCCAGAAGGTGCTGCTCAGGCTGACGCCGGGCATCGACCCTCACACCTACGCGGCCGTAAGCACCGGCCAGGTCGACTCCAAGTTCGGAAGCGCGGTCGAGACCGGGCAGGCCGAAGAGATCACCGCGTTCACGCTGGATCAGCCGCACATCGCGCTGGCGGGCTTCCACTGCCACGTCGGTTCGCAGGTGTTCGCGGAGGACGTCTACGAGCGCGCGTGCGCGATCATGATCGGATTCATCGCCGACATCAAGGCGCGCTGCGGTTACGCGGCCGAAATGCTGAACATCGGCGGCGGCTTCGGCGTACGCTACGTCGAGTCCGACCCTCACCTCGACATCGCCTCAAAGCTCGGCGAAGTCGCGGCGGCTATCAATAAAGAGTGCTCCGCGCGCGGGATCGACGTTCCGAAGATCCTCATGGAGCCGGGCAGAAGCATCGTCGCGAACGCGGGCCTTACGCTCTACACGGCGGGCACGGTAAAGATCATCCCGGGCTACAAGAGCTACGTTTCGATCGACGGCGGCATGCCGGACAACCCTCGCTACGCGCTGTACGGCTCGAAGTACACTTGTCTCGCGGCCTGCAGGATGAACGAGCCGGCGACTTTCCGCGCGACGATCGCGGGCAGATGCTGCGAAAGCGGCGACCTGATCCAGGAGAACGTTCCGCTGCCTGAAACGGTCGGCAGAGGCGACCTGATCGCGGTCTGCACCACGGGCGCGTACAACTACTCGATGGCGTCGAACTACAACAGGATCCCGCGGCCTCCGATCGTGATGCTTAAGAAGAACGCGGGCTGCTCCTGCGGAGACGACGCGCAGACGTACACCTCCTACGTGGCTGTGCGCAGAGAAACTATCGACGACCTTATAAGCCTTGATGTATAATTATATAAAATGATAACCAACGCAAAGGAGGCCACTATGGATTTCAGTAAACTTATGAGCACGATGCTCAGCGGAGACAGTGTCAGCAATATGAGCCAGGTTACGGGAACCTCGCAGAAGGACGTTACTAACGTGCTTTCCGCGATGCTTCCTTCCCTGCTCGACGGAGCCAAGGGACAGGCGACCAACGCGGAGACCGCTGCGGGATTCGCCAACGCGCTTTCCGCGCACGCAAAGGACGACACCACCGACCTGTCGGCATTCCTGAAGAACGTTGATATGGAAGACGGCGGCAAGATCATCTCGCACCTTCTCGGCAGCCAGCAGCAGACCGCGACGCAGAAAGCGGCGGCAACGGCCGGTCTGGACGTAGGCCAGGTAGGCAGCATCCTCGCGGCGGCGGCTCCGCTCCTCATGAGCCTTATGGGTCAGGCGGCGCAGGGTCAGGCAGCGCAGGGCCAGCAGGCGGGCGTACAGGCGGCTCCGGATCTTTCGATGCTCGGCAGCCTGTTCGGCAAGTCCGGCGGCGGCGATATAACGAGCCTTCTTTCCGGCCTTCTCGGAAAGAAATAAGCTTCCGCAGCTCCGGAATCACAGTTAAGCCGGGTACGACGCCCGGGATCGTCCGGCACCATACAGCCTGTCCGGACATAACAAAAACAGAAAAGGCGGCCTCGTATGAGGCCGCCCTTTTTTATTTTAAGTTATTATGCGCTCCGCCGGGCTTTCCGCCTCGCCGGGCGTTCCGCCTCGCCGGCCGGGACCGCCGCATCTATTCTTCGTACTCCTCGTCGAAGTCGCCGCTGAAGTCCGGAGCCGCGATCATATCCGCCCATTCGGCGGAATCGTCGTCCTCCGCGTCGTATGCGATTTCGCCCGAAAGCACCGTCATAGCGCATTTAAGCTTCTTGAACTCGTCGATCGAAACCGCCGTCGGATCCGTATCGAATACCGCGAAGTCCGCGTACTTGCCGACCTCGATCGTGCCGAGCCTGTCCTCCGCGCCGAGCTGTATCGCAGCGTCGATCGTAAGCGCGTCGATCGCCTCGTCGGTGTCCTCGGATTCGGAGACCGAAACGTAAATATCCTCAACGGTTCCCGTGAGCGGCCGCGTAAGAATGCCCTCGTAGATATCCTCACCGAGCGTCGTGTCGGTGAGCTCCTCTTCAGTGAACTCGCCGCCGTGCGCGAGCGTAAACACCGTCCTGCGGTATCCCGAATTCCTGGCGTTCATCAGCGTTTCGAGCGCGGTGTCGGCCGCGAGCTTGTCGCGGGCGTCCACGAGGACGTTGAATCCGTATTCGCACGCCGCCGCGATCTCCTGCGAGAGCTGCTCAGGCGTGAAATTCAGCGCGCCGCCGTTTTCGTCTTCCGGCGCTTCGGCAACGCCGGCCTTCGTGCCGAGCGTGATCTTAAGCGTGTCGTAGTTGAGATACCCGTCCAGCTCCGCGCAGCTTACGCTCTTCCTGCGCAGCATCTGGGCCACGCTCGCCGGGTCAGCCGGCGCAGGCAGCCAGAACGCGCCGAAGTAGCGCTGCTTAGGCGCTCCGTTCTCCAGCATCGCGGTCAGGTATTCCTGGTATATCGAATCGAAGTATTCCGGCGAATCGTTGTCCAGAACCGTCGTGAAGCCGTGCTCCGCGTACTTCTTCAGGATCGCCGCGAACTTCTTCTCGAGCTCGCCCTCCGAGAACGGCGAGATTATCGAGAGCAGGAAAGTTACGGTTATCGGAGGCATCGGCTTGTCGTCGCCTTCTTCTTCCTGCACGGCCTGCTCCTCCGCGATTACGCCGCGTGCAAGGTCGAGTATCGCCGTGTTGAGCCACGCGTGAAGCCCCGAGCGGCTCAGCGCCAGAAGCGGCTTGTCCGGGCACGCTTCGTCCATGCGCTCCCGCGCCTCGACCGGCTCCATGCCGCCGATGACCGCGGGATCATATCCGTACACGAGGTACGCCTCGCGCGAAGGGTTCGCCTTTACGTATTTCTTTACCGCCGCGAGCACTTCATCGAGCGTCATGCCCTCGTCGAGCCACAGCGCGGAGTCTCTGAACAGTTCGAGCGCCGGGTGCGCCGTTACCGAAATGAATCCCGGAAGCATATAGCCGCCCTCGAGATCCACGACCTCGGTCTCGCTTCCCTCCAGCGCGCGTATGTCCTCTTCATCGCCGAGCGCCATTACCTTGCCGTCCTTAACGGCGCAGGCGCCCACCTCCGGCAGGTCCGCCGAGCGCGTAAGGATCCTGCCGCCGAGGAATATAACGTCGGCGTATTCGACTTTTTTAAAGAATGAGAATGCCATAATGCCCTCCTTCTGATATGCCCGCGGAGCCGGTGCGGCCGCGGGCGGGTTTTCAGGTCAGTTTTTCCGGCTCTCCGGCCGCGCGTTCAGAGTATCTTTTCCGACTATCCGGCCGCGCCTTCAGAGTATCTTTTCCAGCTCTCCGGCGAGGAATCCGGCTATGAACTCATAACCGCCCGCCGTCGGGTGAACGCCGTCCGTGTACGCGTTCTGCGCGCCCTCGCGGGCCGCGAATCCGGAGTACGCCGACTGGAGATCGATCACCTCGAAAAGGTCGTCCGCCTTTGCGCGCGCCAGAAGCATCTTTCCGAGCCTCTCCAGCTGGTCGTTCACTTTCATATAATCAACCGACGCCATCCACTCGCGGTTCGCCATCGGCGCCCAGCAGAGCGGCGGTGTCAGTATTATCGGCCTGATGCCTGCCTCGCGCGCCGTCTCAGCCATCTTCGCGAGGTTTTCGAGTATCGTTTCGGCCGAGCTGCCGCCTATGAATATGAGGTCGTTCGCTCCGGCGCTGATCACCGCGGCGTCCGGCTGAGGCCCCACCGCGTCTCGCACGAACCTCGCCAGGATCTCATACGTCGAGTGGCCGTTCGCGCCTGCGTTCACCGCCTCGATTCCGAGCTTATCCGCGAGGAGCGCTACAAAGCTCATGCTTCTCGGAAACGGAAATCCGTTCACAAGGCTGTCGCCGATGAATACTATTTTCTTTTTGCCGTCAGCTGCCATTTCAGTCATCTGTTCTCAATGCCGTTTCAGTGTTTTCTTCAGTAAGGCGGAGCGCCGCCGGGCTGCTTTCCGCGCCTATTCCAGATATATCTTCGGCATGCGGCTTCCGAAATCGCACAGTATCTCGTACGAGATCGTGCCCGTAGCCGCCGCGATGTCCTCCGCCGTTATCGCGAGATTGCCGTCTGTGCCCATTACTATCGCTTCGTCGCCCTCTTTTACGCCGGGCACGTCGGTAACGTCGACCATGAACTGGTCCATGCAGATGGTGCCCGCGATCGGCGCGAATCTGCCGTTGATTATTACTTTGCCCTTCGGCGAATAAGCGCGCGGGAATCCGTCCGCGTAGCCGAGTCCGAGCGTGGCGATCTTCGTCGGGCGCTCAGCTCTGAAGCGCCTGCCGTAGCTTACCGTCGCGCCGGCAGGTATCGTCTTGAGCTGGAGAACCGCCGCCTTGACCGACATTACCGGCTTCAGATCCAGCAGGCTCCTGTCGACCTCGTCCGACGGATAGTATCCGTAGAGTATTATTCCCGGGCGCACCGCGTCGAAATGCGCGGAATCGATCTCCATGGTCGCCGCGCTGTTCGCGAGCATCCTGAGCGGGATCTCAACGCCCGCCGCCGCAAGCTTTTCGCTGAAGGCGACAAACTTCGCCTCCTGCTCGCGCGCGTACGTCTTGTCGGCCTCGTCCGCCGTCGCGAAGTGCGAGAACAGCCCGCGGATCCTGAATCCCGGGAGTTCCGATATCTTCTTTATCTCGCCCACCGCGTCCGGATCGTCCGGCAGGTATCCGATGCGGCCCATGCCCGTGTCGAGCACTATGAGCCCGCTCACGGTCTTCCCCGCGGCCAGCGCTGCGTCCGATATCGCCTTCGCGTTGGAATACGAGCAGGTAACCGGTATTATATCGTTTTCGATGAGGTCGTCCACGTACATATCCGGCGTAAGGTCGAGTATCATTATCTCATCCTCTATCCCGGCAGTGCGCAGGGCTATCGCCTCGGAAAGCGTCGCGATCGCGAACGTGGTTATTCCGTTCTTTTTCAGAGCCTGAGCGATGCGCACAGCGCCGTGGCCGTATGCGTCGGCCTTGATCACGCCGATGAGCTTTCTGTCCGACCCGGCCCTCTCGCGAATGCGGCTGACGTTGTACGCCAGCGCGTTCAGGTCTATTTCCACCCACGCGGGGCGGTGAGCTTCTTTGAACATGTCCTGTCTCCGTTTAAAAAAGGGCGCCCGAACAACACGGCGCCCGATCGTGGTACCCCCACCCGGAATCGAACCGAGAACGACGGTTTAGGAAACCGCTGTTATATCCGTTTAACTATGGAGGCGCATCTGCATTTATTTATTTTACTATCAAAGGGGTGATATTTCAAGAGTGAGAGCAAAATCCCGCGGGCGAATGTTGCCTCACCGCGCCCTCTCCGCGCGGCCCGCGACGCACCCCGGGACAGTAAAAGGCCCGGACGCGGCGTCCGGGCCATTCACTCGGTTGTTTTGCTTTTATACTTAAAGAAGGAAAGTCTTTTGTAGTTCCCCTGCACCCCCTTTGAACTACGGTTTCAGTATAGAATCCGTGTGTGAAGGTTTTGTGTGCGAGAAATGTGAAAATACTGAAAGTACGCTTGCCCGTCGCCACCGCGTGTGTTTTAATTGAAGCAGGAGATGCCGGCAGCGTCCGGCGATCACGACCCCATACGGGCCGGCGGTCATGACACGCATTTAAGACCAGCGGTCAGAACAACCGGCTCAGACCGGCCGACAGAACAAGAGGTACTGCTATGACTTACGAAAAACTGCTGCTTATGAACGTAAAGCTCTCATCTCTCACCGTTTTCCGCGCGCTGCTGGACGACCCGGTTATCGGGCGTCTGCGGTTCCTTATAGACTGCCTCGCGGCGAGCGACAGAGACGACGCCGAAGATGAGATAACGGTGGAACCGATAGTGTGCGTCGAAGCGTACTGCGACCTAGTTTCAGAGCTTTTCCGGACGACCGACAGCTTCGGAGCGTACGTGCGCGATCTCGTGCTCGACAGCGACAACGTCTACATGCGCAGGACCGCGGCGGGCGAAAAGATCCCGCGCGCGATGGAGGCGTCGGTCGAAAACGAACTGGCCGTCCTGTCTGAAATAGTGAAGCTGAAGAGCAAGGATATAACCGACCTGCTGCTGTACCCGTACGAGCTCCCGAAATGGACGAACTCCAGGATAGACCTCGCGGCGGAATTCAACAAACGCAAGGCCGAGCTCCCTTACAAGGGCCTCGGTATGTTCGCGAAATACCACATGTTCACTATAAAGCGCGGCGAGATAGTGCCGGTCAAGCGCCCGGACAAGCAGGTGCTCGGCGACCTCAAGGCGTATGAACGCGAGCGCAGCATCATAATCCGCAACACGGAGGTGCTCCTCTCGGGCGGCGCGGCGAACAACGTGCTGCTGTACGGAGACGCGGGCACAGGCAAGAGCTCGACCGTAAAAGCGATCGTGAACGACTACCGCGACAAGGGGCTCAGACTCGTCGAAGTCCGCAAGAATCAGCTCGCGCTGATACCGGACATCATCGACAGACTCGCCCAGGAGCCGCTGAAATTTATACTCTTTATAGACGATCTCAGCTTCGCCGCCAACGACGACAACTTCTCGGCTCTCAAGGCGGTGCTCGAGGGCAGCGTCTCGGCGACGGGCCGGAATATCGCGATCTACGCGACCAGCAACAGACGCCACCTCGTGAAGGAGACTATGGCGGACCGCACGGGCGACGAGCTGCACGTAAACGACACGCTTCAGGAGACCGCGAGCCTTTCGGAGCGCTTCGGCCTTACGGTCGTGTTCCAGAGACCCGACAAGGAGCAGTATCTCGACATCGTGCGCCAGCTCGCGAAGGTGCTCGGCGTAAAGGCGCCGCAGGCGGAGCTCGACGTCAAGGCGGAGACTTACGCCCTGCGCAACGGCGGAAGAAGCCCTCGCGCGGCGAAGCACTTCCTGGAGCTCTACAAGGCGGGCATCGAAGGCGGACGCCTGGCGGACCGCTGATATCCGCGCGGCGGCTGACGCAAGCGCACAGCGACCAAAACGTACGCGCGGCGGCCAGAGCAGACGTTTCCGTCCGCGCGCCTCAAATACTGACAAGGAGAATCGAAACATGAGCATTGAGATCAACGCCGGCAAATGCATAGGCTGCATGAGCTGCAAAACAGTCTGTCCGAGCTCGCTCTTCGCGGCTGACCCGCAGACCGGGAAGCCGTTTCCGGAGCATCCGGAGTGGTGCATCGGCTGCATGCACTGCGCGGCCATCTGCCCGCAGGGCGCCGTGACCTTCAGCGGCGGCGAAGCCTGCCTTTCGGAGGCCGGCGAAAAGGCCGTAACCATGGGAGGCGGCGGATACGCGGAGGAGCTGAAGCGTTTTATCCTGCGCAGACGTTCCTACCGGCATTTCAGCAATATAGCTGTGCCGCGCTCCATCATCGAGAACGCGATCGCCGCGACAGCATGGTCGCCGAGCGCCAAGAACGAGCACCCGGTCGGCTGGATAATCGTGGACGACCGCGAAAAGATCGCGAAGATACTCTCCATGATCCACGAATACGTCGATTCCTCCGGCGAATACCGCGAGATCACGTATTACTATAAAAAGCGCGATAACAACGTCGTATGCGGCGATTCGGGCTGCCTCGTGTTCACCTACTCGGCGAAGCAGGCGACCTCGCCTCTGATCGACGCCGCGATCGCGATGACCCACTTCGAGATGATCCTGCAGTCCCAGGGCGTAGGCACGTGCTGGGCGGGATATCTGCAGGGTATGGCGGCGATTATACCGGAGCTCACGGAAATGCTCGGAGTGCCCGCCGGCGCGAAGATCCGCACGGCGATGTTCCTGGGCTGGCCGGGAGACGAACGCTACCCGAACATTCCGGCGAGAGCGAAGAAGCCGGATATAACCTGGCTTTAGCGGCGCGTACGGCACACTGCTCAACGTCCGGCGTCCCGCGCGGCGTCCGCGTCCGGCACACCGGCAGGCGTCCCGCGCTATGCGCCGTATTACCGCCGTATATTAGTCAACCGAAGCCGTTTTCGCGGCTGTATAATAAAATCAGGCAATTGTATACAATGTTGTTCCCGCTGTACAAGCGGGGATATCACAGCGGCATGCCCGCAGGGAGGTAAGATATGGAGTATTTAACTTTGTACAACGGCGTTAAAATGCCTGTCATCAATTACGGCGTCTATACCATTCCGGCCGAAAAGACGACCGAAGCCGTTCTTAACGCCATCGAAGCCGGCTACGACGGCATCGACACGGCTCAGGCATACTTCAACGAAGAAGCTGTCGGCGAAGCGATAGCGACCTGCGGAGTACCGCGCGAGAAACTGTTTATAACGACCAAGATCTGGATCGGCAACTACGGCTACGACAACTGTCTTATGGCCGTTGAAAAGTCGATGAAGCGCCTGCAGTGCGACTATCTCGACCTCGTGCTCCTGCACCAGCCGTTCTCCGATTACTACGGCGCTTACAGAGCTCTCGAGGACCTCTACAGAGACGGCACACTCAGAGCGATCGGCGTATCGAACTTCTCGACGGAAAGACTTACGGACCTCTGCCTCTTCGACAGATACATCCACCCGCACGTTGTCCAGAACGAATTCTCGCCGCTCTGCCAGAGATACGAGGACTCGGAATACATCGCGAACGACCTGAACATCCAGCCTATGGCTTACGCTCCGTTCGGTCAGGGCCGCACCGGTCTCTTCGACAACTACATCCTCGTCGAGATCGGCAAGAAATACAACAAGTCGCCGGCTCAGATCATACTGAGATGGCTGTATGAACGCGGCATCGCGGCAGCCTGCAGATCCACCGATCCGGGCCGCATGCGCGCGAACCTCGAGATCTTCGACTTCGCCCTCGACGAAGAAGACATCAAGGCGATAAAGACGCTCGACACCGGAAAGCCTCTGTTCTACGAGTTCTCCGATCCGGGCTATCCGAAGATCTTCGAAAAGCTGTATCAGCAGAGAAAAGGCCTGTAACATCATATCCGCAAGACTCATCCCGCCGGGCGTTGCCGTTTCCGGCGGGATGTTTTATAATCTAGACAAACCTTTCCGAAAGGAGTCCTGCAGAATGCGCATCAAAAGCATATTGCTCTTCCTCGTCATCCTCGCCATAGGCGTCGGACTTATAAGCACGTCCTTCACCAACCGCGCGGATTATCCGGTGAGCAGCTTCGTGGGCTGCCTCATCCTGGGGCTGTTCATGGTGTTCGGTGCCGGCGTCGTCTTAAAGATGCTGGTCATCCCGGGATTGCAGGACAGGGATTCCTCGATCAAAGATGAAGTGAGCGACTTTGTCAGGGCCGACCAGACCGGCGCGCGCGATTCCGACGCGACCGACTCGCTCGTATCTTCGTTCCGCGTAAGCTTCCGCAATTTCTTCGCGGCTCCCGGAGTTCCCGAAAACAGCGCTCTTCAGGACACCGCGACCCAGCTGTACTGGCACATCCTTTATCTGCAGAAAAAGAGGATGGAAAGACTCGGAGTCACGATGGATTTCGACGCTGTGCGCATGAGCTACGCCGGCGTCTCGATAACAAAGAATCACTACACAGACGGGAAATACAGGATCTCGGACGTTGAGGAGAGGATCTCCGCGACGAGGACGTACACCGACTCCGCGAGGCGCACGCACAAGAAGACCGACCGCGAGCTCGCGCACTACAGCATCCTGAACGCCCAGCAGACCACGGAGGGCAATTCGATCGTCTGCCCTAACTGCGGCAATATAACCACGCGCGAAAACCTGCTCGACGGCTGCGATTACTGCGGCACAAAGTTCACGGTCGAGGATCTCGGCCCGCGCGTGAGCAGCTTCGCGCTCAGAAGCGATTACGAGACCGAGTACGACAAATACAGGGATCAGCGGAGCTACTACGGCAACCGCGCGTTCCTTGCCGGCGCTGTCGCGGTGTTCCTCATCGGGATAATCGCGGGCATCGTCTCGTTCAAAGACCTGGACGGCGGAATCGGCATGAACATAGTCGCTATCTTCTTCGCGGCGCTTTTCTGCGCGGTGATCGTCGGATTCCTGACGCGGTGGTTCTTCTGGCTCACGATTTTCCCGGTTATCCAGGCGAAGAAAAGCATCACCTACCATTCCAAGAAAAAAGCAGCCGAGCTCAGGGAGGCGAGGTCTGAAAACGACGAAATCGAACAGCGCATAAAGGCATTCGACCGCCTGTTCTCGACCGAGAATTTCTTCAGCAACGTCCAGAACAAGCTCGCCGCGATACACTACGCCGACAGCGCCGCACAGGTGCGCGCCTTCGCGACCATCGGCCTCGACGGCTATCTCGGAAAGTACCGCAATATAATCGACATGGACGCGGCGGATATGTCGCTGCTCAGCTTCAGGACAGACGACAGCACTCAGCGCGTGGAAGTCCGGGCCGATCTCCTGCTTACGCACGCGCCGGGCGTACGTTTTTCGACGAGCCCGGAGACGGTGTTCCTGACGCTCGAAAAGAGCGCGTCCTGCAAAACTCCGGCCGTATGCGCGCCTTCGGTTATGACGTGCAAGGGCTGCGGCTCAAGCCTTTCGCTGCTCGAGGGCGGCAAATGCCGCTACTGCGGCCGCGAGCTCGACCTGAAGCAGTACGACTGGGTAATCACCGATTACCGCACGAAATAAAGCTTGCGCCGGCTTTGAACACAATCTGGACTTGTGCCTGCCGGCCCGGCTTAATAGCATACTAATACGAGCCCCGCC
>JAEEGL016754499.1_pt1 | contig 17133 bp, 25 predicted proteins | sample 9134231 | NCBI WGS metagenome assembly JAEEGL01 (sample SAMN16246548, study PRJNA631951) | gut metagenome | biome: gut microbiome; feature: rumen; material: fiber-attached | host: Bos | place: Iran: Karaj | collected 2018-10
CCTCTCTTTTTTTCAGCATCTTTCAATAATTTTACTCTTTTATTAAGTTCCTCTTCCGTAATATACCCACGCTCGATGAATTCATCACGGAGTGGATTGGCGAGTTCCTGTGCCTGCGGATGGGGTTTCCCTGTCAATGATATATCACTACGGAGGCAGAAGAAATGAATCCAGGCGTCCTTGAATCCTGATAACACGAACTCTGTTTTTGTCGCCAACGGAAGTACGCTTCTTGCCTGCTGTGCCAACCACGGACTCTTATCCTCTTCCGGAACACCATCAATATCAGACCAGTCATTTGTGAGAACCTTGTACTGCTTTTCCGCAAAGTCCAAAGCCCATAACCAAGCGTTGATTCTTGTTTTGCCTCCGGGGCATACAATCTTCGTCTCTTTCATATCCACCCAGTCGCCGTCCCAGTATGTAAGGTCTTCACACTCCGGAAGGTCAATCCATGGCGGTATGACAAACGTACACTGCTCGCCAAACTTCTCTTTGCTGTAGTTGACATACCTGGTGCTTTCCTGGACCATGGACATTACCCTATGACGAAGGAACTCCCGGCCAACACCAATGTCGGTGATGAATTTCACGGCATAGCGCTTCTCGTGATACATTTTTGGCTCCGTCAAGTATTTCAGGTCTTCAAGCCACCCGTTTTCAACAAGCACCCTGTAGTTTGTTGTAACATATACGATGCTGTCATGAATCCTGACCTTTGAATATTTGTTTAAGTTATACTTCCACCTCGGGTCTGCAACTTCATATGGGTCAACGTCTCCCGGCATAAAAGTCAAATACACCGTACCAAACTCCAACACAGCACCGTGCTTTTCCTTCGTCCTGGCCTCAACGAACCTCTTGGCAACTTCACCGCCCTTCGGCTCACTCTTATACGAGGTCTTGCCACATTTCTCTATGATGTCGTAGATGCCCTGCAGCCCCGGACCCTGTTCAATTATCTCGTAACTTGGTTTAATCAGCCTCATATCCTTATAATTTACATTTGATTATCGCGTTGGTGACCATATCCACAGCACCCTGGACATCTCTCCAGTCACAGGTCTCAACCCTTGTGTGCATGGAACGGTTCGGAATGGAAACGAGTGTAGTCTCACAATTCTCCGAGAAACGCTGAATGTTGTCCGTATTGGTTCCACCGGCACGTCCTCCAGCCTCTTCCTGGTAGAATCCGTTAGCAGCCTCTTTAAGGGCTAAATTAAGCCTCAGGCTCTTCTCCGGACCGTAACATATAACTGGACCCTTACCGAGGGAAATATCGCCGTATTTCGCCTTATTTAAGCCCATATCGCCATCCGTCGCAAACGTCACATCGAAGTCAATGGAGATGTCCGGGTTTATCTGCCTTGCTGCGACACAAACACCACGACAACCGACCTCTTCCTGGGTAGCGGCGAGAAGGACCACGGTATATTCGTCCATCCAGTTCCTATCTTTGCTGGTGACCAGGTTCCTGAATATCTCCTCGGCGACAAACACACCAATCTTGTCATCAAGCCCGACGCTGTACATCCTGTTCTTCCCGAAGTTGAAATTGGATTCACGGGGATATACCACGCATGTTCCTGGATGGATTCCCCTTGCGAGGACTTCCTCCTTTGTCTCACAACCCACGTCAATACGAAGGTCCTCATACTTCAAGACCTTGTCCTGGGTCTCCTCACGGTATTCGATATGGATTGGGTTTTTGATGACAATTCCACCGGTGAGAGTTCCGTTATCCTTGACGAACACAACATGGGAGGCGGGTAAATCCTTCTTGTCCATACCTCCAGCGGGACCGATTGAAATCATTCCGTCGTCAGAGATGTTGGTCACGACCGAGAACACCTCATCAATATGGGCGGAGAGAAGGATTTTCTTTGGACCATTACCGAATGAAAACCAGACGTTGTTGAATTTATCTGTCGTGCCATTCCTTTCAAGGTAATCCATCACCTCACCCTTAAAACTCTCAACCACATCTTTCTCCAATCCGGAGGGGGAAGGGATTGAGGTTAGTTTATAAAGAAAACTCGTGTTGTTCCTTACATTTATCATATCCAATTTCTTTTCCGCAAATATACAAAAATATATTTACATAAGAAAAAATCCCGGGGACTTATTCCTCGGGATTTCTCATCTTATACCTTCCGTACCTCACAAACCATCCGAAATTGCTTTCCCTGATGGATTTGAAAGCCTGAATCGCCAGTAATGCCGGCCAGAATGCGACCTGTGCGGTCCAATGGAGTTTCTGGAACAGCCCCACGCCATATGCCGTTATCGCAAAAAGAATTCCGGCATACACATAAAACCAAATGAGCAAAAACAAACCAGTCATATTTTATTTCTTTTTAGTCCTCAATATCGTCCTCAATGGGATACATGACAATCGGTGCCATCATTCCCATGGACGGGATTGCCCGGAGCGTGTTGTAATCAAGCCACTCCATCGCCTCTTCCTCGCTCATCCCGTCATGCTCGACAAGCGTCTCAACCAACTTGTCATAGGAGTATACCACCCTACCGTAGTCATCATTGCCAACAATCGCCTTATCGTAGTATTCCGGCTCAAGGAGGATAATTCCGCAATCCCCGTACTTTTCAAGAAGTATTTCCCTTAATTCTCTGAAAGTCATATCATTCTATTTTTGCAAATATACAAAAAAAACCGGAAAACTTTTCAGTCTCCCGGTCTTTTTTTTTTCACTATTTTGTCGGCATTCCAAGCAAGACGCTCTGGTTTCCTCCAAGCATGTAAGTGGGCAGTTCCCCGTTCCACTTGTTTATCCACTCAAGCTCAACCACTCGGGGGTTATTGGAGATGGACTGACCCTTAATTTGGAGTGCCTTAGCCTCCGCCTCCGCCTTCGTAATCTCGATATTTTTCTCAATATCCGCCTGCTTCAAGAGCTCCTCCTTCTGCTTGGTGACCTCGATGAGAGTGAGAGCCTTCTGCTCCTCCAACTTCTTCTGGTTGATAGCCTTCTCGTATTCCTCATTGTAGTACACCTCACGGATGTCAATCTGCTCAAGGATAAGGTGATAATCCTGGATATCCTTCTTCATCTTCTCATAGGTGAGCTCCTGGATTTCCTCACGCTTATTGGAGTAAACCTCAATGGGGGTATATTTACTTGCGGTAAGAGCCAACGCTGACTTCAATTTCGCCTTGATAACGTTCTCCTCAAGCCACAGGAATCGCCCGTTATTGGAATCATCAAGCTCGGAGACATTATCATAAATCCACCAGGCATACTCCGGGTCAATCTTCCACGACGCCGAGATAGCGAATCCCATCTTAATACCGTCAACAGTAGGTGCCCAAATGGTTGTCCCCTGGACGGAATTACGCTTGGCATCAGTCATTCGACGGTCGGTTTCATCCACATCTGTCCGGGAGCCGAAATTCGCACAAGTATAAACCTGTACGGTCTTGTCCATCTTCTCCACACGGTACCAGGGCATCACGATATGCCAACCAGTGGGATAACTCTCCTTCTTAACGCCCCCAGGGGTCACAACCACACCACATTCCTGCGCGGGGATGACAGCGACAAAGAGACTTACAATGAGTACGAGTAGTCCTACAATGAGGAACAAGGAGTTGTCAGGAAGATGCTTACCCCCCTTTTTAGCCTCCCATGAGAATTTGTTGAACGACTTAGCGATAATCCACCAGACAATCGCTAACAATGAAATAAAAGTAATAAATCCTATCATAATTTTGTTTGTTAAATTTTGTAATGCAAATATACAAAAGAGTTGGGAATTTTCTTCATTCCTGACGCTTTTTAATTGAAATTAGGCTTCTGCCTCATCGGAGGAGTAACCCTCATCCGCTTCGATGTCAACATCACCCTGGTCATATCTGATAGCCTCCCCAAATGTGAAGGCGATGGTTTTTAACTTGTAGCAGGATGGTATTGTCTCACCCACCTTACGGACACAGATACCCTCCCGGGGCGTCTCAAAATGTGTGTTCATCGGCTCGTTTTCCTCCATGCCGAAATGCTCCTTGTCATTCTTCATCCTCTCCAGGAGGTTCTCATGCCAATGCCTCTCGGTGTCAAGGTCCGGATAGAGGTCGCCGAGTGTTCCATGATACAGAAGGTCTATGGGGTGAATACGCTTCCAGTTTTCATCTTCACCGGACTTCATCGTCTCAATAAGGTGATTGGTCCACAAGAGGATTTCACTAACCTCCCATTCCCTCTTGGTTCCGTCCTCGTTGGTCGTGGTGATTCGGTAAATCATAAGGTTGTTCTCCCCGGGCTCGCAACCATAATCGTAGGTTTTCTGAATCATGGTCTCGGTCCCGGTGACGTAACCGCAGATTTCCCCATATATTGTCATCCCCGGGATGAGGTAGGGGTAGATGATGTCACCCCACTCACTCCAAATATCCTTCTCGTAATAACCGTCACTGACTTCCTTGTTGATATAGCGGTTCTTGATTACCGTCCTGGATGAATACACGGGTCCATAAACCTCTTTCCAGTCTTTGATTCGCTTTGAGCGGAGTATCCCGGTAAGGTCAATGAACTTATTAAGCATCCTCTGGGGAAACGGTAGACGGATTGGCTCCTTGACATGGAGGTTACCGACTATCAGGCTTGTTCCGTGGCGCTTGACCGATATATACACGACATCCTCCGGGTTGAAGAACTGGATTACCTTGGCTAACTGCGTGGTATCATAATGAAAGAAAAACTCCCCGGAAATCAGGCGGTCAAACCTGTTGACTTTCTTTTGGGCCCTATTGGTCTTGCTTCCACGTGCCGGACGCTCCTTCACGGGGGGAATATATACCTTGACGAACAGCTCACCGTTAACTGTATCAAACTCCTGACCCTCATAAGCGAGAATGTCATCCATTGTCACATTGGCGTCAAAACGGAATAACTCAGCAGGGGAAAAGAGGAAACCGAAGGAGGGGCATCCCTTAAGGGTAAGGCACCTCACGCGACCGTACTTATTGAAAAAGCCGCAATGCTTCTTGGCCTCAGCGACAATATGCTCGCCAGACTTCACAATATCCTCAACCTCTTTCTTAAGATTGGTGTATTTTGTGGTAAGAGCCATAGCCTTAGCGACATACTCGTCAGCCTTAGCCCGGAGAGATGGAATATCCTGGACGGCAATCGCATATGCCTCAGCGTCTTCCTTTACCTTCTCGGCGTCCTTCTCCTTTTTCTTGATGCTCTTCTCGATTTTCTGGGCTTTCTTGGTGTAAGATTCCATCATTCCCTTGATGTTCTTCGCCTCGGAACGCTTCTTGTCAGCCTCAGCCTTGATTGGTTCATACTCTGACATGATGGACGCCACCTCATCAGCATTGGCGTTCTTATCACGGCAGCTAATCTCAAAAAGGTTATTGGCGGAGAGAAACCGCTCATTGAGTTGGGTCTCATTAGCCGCATAAATCATCACATCGCCCTCCTTGACCTGGTCTTTCCTGACCACAATCTGAGTGCCGAGAATTAGGGTTTTCGCCAGGAAATCAGAACCCTCGATAGGGGTAAGCTCACCCACACGGACAACCGCACAGGAATACTCGGACTTGAAACTGTCGGATTTGGTAAACACATTCTTTCCCATAATTTTTTCTTCTTTGTTTAATTCACGATGCAAATATACAAAAACGCCAGAAACTTTCCTTATTCCTGGCGCTTTATATTATTATTCTTTTACTTATGGACGGAGGGATTTGAGCATACCGGAATAAGGCGCATATGCGATATCATAGTCTTCTTCCCATCTCTCTACTATCTTTATACACTTCTGTAGTTTCCTCTCTTCCTCTTCGCTCCACTCTTGCTTTGGTTGAGGACGGAGGGATTTGATGTGCTTCTTCATTCCCCGCTTCTCGTCATCGGAATATCTGGAATTGTCTATCGCATAGTAAACCTTACTGAGCCACTCCTTATCCTCCTTGCTCCACTCCTGTTTTGGCTGAGGACGGAGGGATTTGAGCCGTTTAAGGTACCTTTTTGCAGAAGCTGGAGGTACGGATACATTCTTACATTCTGCAAAATCCTCAAAGACACTAATTACACACGCAAGAGTTTCTTCATCCTCCTCGCTCCATTCTTGTTTGGGCGGGAACACATTGGTTTTGAACCAATCTATTTGATGCTGGGTTAAACCAACTTCTTTTACGGCTTTTCGGATAATATCCTCGCTCCACTCTGCTGGCTTCTGCTCTTTCTGCTTTAGCTGCTCAGACATATCAAAGCCTTCTTGGTATGCAATACGATACTCTTCCGCTGTCCAAGGTTTACGTTTATCATCTGTTAAATACTGATAATCAACCTCAGTGATTATGCCATTATGCATAAGTTCCCAAAGAAGTTGTGCTTTTATATATTTATTTGTTCGAGCTTCTTTTAGTGTTTCGGGATTTATAAATTTATCGTATGCTGATTCTATTGTAAGGGGCTTCTGCTCTTTCTCCCTTTCAAGATAAGCGAGACATTCATCGCGTTCATAGTCACGGATGATGTCACTATACACACATTCGTCAAGGCACAGACGAATGCGTTTCCTTATCCTCTCGTCCTCACTTTCAGCAAGGTCTGGAAAAAGGTCAGTTATCTTAATAAATTCACTCGTGTGAAATATATCTTGAGCCTTTCCGATAGCCTCGTCGTAGGCTCTTGCCTTCTGTTCCTGTGTCATCGCTCTTCAATTATTTCTTGTTTGTAAATCGCATCAATCCCATATAGATGATTTCTTCCCACATATTTCTCCAGCTCATATTGTTGCTGGTCAAGAGACTCATAATTACTACCGATGTACGTCTCCGTGAAATCTGAGTAGTACGGGTCCGCCGCCGTATATTTGACAACTCTTTTCATTTCAAATCAAATTTTCAAGTATATATTTTATTGCCGCTTCGTAGGCTTCTTCTGGTTCATCATAAAACACTTTATCTGTTTTATCTGACAACATAATTTCAAACTCTGAATCAGTTTTCTGAATTATCACATAATAGCCAGAATGACTACCACATGCCCAAGAGTCTAACATCACTTGAATATAATAATGATGTACTTCTCTTAACCATTTCATTGCAACCCATAATGTTGGAGCTGCCCAGACTTTAATATCTTTATCACTATTTTTGCAGCCATAATAGAAGAGCCTATCATCCTCTATATATTCAATCTCATTTTCCCCGCCATCATTCTTCAAATCACACTCTTCATCAAAACTCATATCTACTCCATTATGAAGTGCCGGAACGCCGTAGCAATGTAAACACCATTCCTTAAACCCCTTCTCTTTCAGGAGTTTGGCTATTTCAAGGGATGTGTAATCTTCTGTAACCATAGTTAATCCTTTATTTCTTTACATAATACGTACGCCACCGGAAATATTTCGTCAGACTCATCAATATCAATCTCATTTTCGTTGGACCAATTATGGACAATTGTATGTTCCGTATCAAAACAATATAGTTTTTTATCTTTATCGTTTCCGAAATTATCCAAATCTTTAACAGGTTCAATATCAGCAAGAACCAGTACTGAGGTGAAAAAGCAACCAAGTGGGCAAAATCTTTCCTTCACTTCCGGATAATCAGAGAATGTATAAAACATACAACCGCTTCTAATGTAAGTGATTTTGATTTTGTACCAGCCTTCATCTATTTCGGAATCTCTTGAAAAAAAACCCCAATATTCTCTCCCTTCCTCAACATGAGACTGGTAACCATCTCTTCCATACAAGTCACTCAGTTGTGTTGACAGGCATATTTTCTTGAATTTCATAATCTACTCAGTTTCTATTTTTTCTATCGTAGTAATTGTTCGCTCACATTTCGAACAAATATAGCAGTTTACTTGCCATCCAGGATGCTATTTCATTGGTTCAGGTAGGAGATAATCGTAGTCATCACCTGTTTTATTGCGCCAATACTCTGCAGCTTGAACCCATTCGTGTTTGCAGGAGAAGAGCCAATATCTTATCTTTTTGAACACGGACATACTAATACATATCTTCAGGTGCTTCCAAAGCCAAACCTTTCTCAATCAATCCACGATAGTCAAAATGATGTGCGTTGAGCCAATCAAACGCTTCTTCTGTATGTGGAAATATCCCTTTTTCGTATGCGTTTAGTGAATTGTATTCATTTTCCTCTTCCTCCGTCATGGAAGACATGGGTCGGAGATATGGTATGGCGTTGTCAGTATTCGCAAGGAATTGGACGACCGAATCGCAGTCTGATGTGAAATACGTAAGGTCCATGTCTGAATGCCATTCCCTTCCGTTCCGGCTCCAGTTCTGACGGACAATTATATCATAAGGCAACCTCACACAGAGGTCTTTGACTAGTAGTTCTCTATCTTCCTGTGTCATAGTTAATCAGTTTTATGCGTTTCCTCAGGTTCTTCATTGTCCCATCTTTCCATCGCGTCACACACGGAGTTAAGGGCTTGCTTCACGTAAATCGGGACGTCCTGACCTCCGGAGTTCCCTACGCCCACACGCACGGATTCAAAATAGATTCTTTTATCCGGCAGGCAGAATGATATATGTATGTCCCCGTCGTTCCCGCGAACAAAACGGACCAAATTTCCGTTTCCGTCTAATGAGATTAGTTCCTTCATTTGTGATAATCTATTCAGTTTTATACATATCCTTCGGCGCTTCGAGGGCTAATCCCATAGGTATAAGCCCATGATAGTCAAAGTGATGGGCATTGAGCCAATCTCCGAGTTCTTTAACCAATGTTATGGAGTTTATTAAAGTTGACATTTTAGTCATCTCTTCTTTTTCTTCCTCAGTCATACTTGACATCGGACGGAGATAGGGCTTAATTTCATCAATTAATGGGCACGGACCGGCTATGGATGAAAAGATGTTTGGAAGTAATTCAATTCTTTCATGCCCATATCCAATTGCTAACCAATCTTTATTATCATACTGTACCCATAAATCGAAGTACGGCAATCTTCCACAGATGTCTTTAAGCAACAATACTTTATCTTCCTCTGTTATAATCTTCGTATTTTTTATACCACAAGCGGCAGCGTACAGAATGTTGTCAATAGGTTCTTTATCTTCCTGTTCTTCAACAACAGAAGAATGTTTGCCAATTAGTGAATCATGCCTTTCGCATAATTTTTCCAATTCACTATCTGGGTTAAGCATCTCATCAGCATATTTATTTGCTCTCTCTAACAAAACCTCATCATAATTAGGAGTATTGTAAGGGATTAAATCAGAACCATGTCTGATAAATTCATCAATATAATCTTCTCTGGTCATAATACTTTTATTTTAATAGTATCACCGGAATTATTCGGAAATTGAATATATTCCTCCGGCGACACCACTTTCTCTTTCGCAAATATACAAATAAAATGGCATATTGGTCTTTGTGTGGCGCATTTATTCGCTCACACTCCCGTCAAGCCAACACATTAGGTTCACATTATTCTCAATCTGGTATTTAACCTTCCTAAGAACCTCCTCCCACGAGACCGGGGCATAATTATTATTATCCATTCCGACATCATATTGGTTCGGCTTGTAGATGTTGGAAAAATCGGCGACACCACCGGAATTGGGTCCAATATGGGTATGCCCGCTCAAAGCCATCACCTTATGGTCAAAGTTATTAGAAAAACTGGCGAACGGGAAATGATTGAGTATGACCGTCCACCCACCAATAATGAGGACCTTCTCGTAGCTTATCTCATCAAATCTTTCAAGCATAGTCCCCTCCCTGAACACCCTATCCGGGTCATGGTTGCCCATAATCAGGTGGATATGCCCGTTAAGCCTTCCGGGTTCCAGACACCAGTTCCATTTCTCCACATTGCCAAAGCAAAAGTCCCCGAGATGATAAACATGGTCGTCGGGCTTGACAACAGAGTTCCAATTAGACACAAGAGCCTCGTTCATCTCCTCCACTGACCCGAAAGGGCGGTTACAGTACTTAAGTATATTTGTATGGAAGAAATGAATTAGGTGTCCGAGGTAAAAAATACCCCGGACAAGTCTTCCTCCCTAATCTTAATTAAAAAATCACTCTTATTCATCTTGTAATAATTTTTTTACCTTTGTTACGGTTGATTCGCTCACATTAAGCGTGTTCGCTATTTTTATTTGTTTAACTCCGTTCAGAAGCATTTTTTCTATTTTCTCATATGTTTCGGTTTTCTTTTCATACTTGGTCTTGTACTCCAAGTCAATCTTATCCCATTTACGAGACAATAAAGGAAGATTATACTCAAGTATATTTCTTTTTAGTTCTCTAATTTTTGGATACCCGGTTATCAACAATTCGGCATATCCTTGTTTGTTTATTTTTGATTGCGGTTTATCACTAAAATATTTACCAAATTCATTTAACAATGGTAACCAAGACTTATGCTGTTTAATTCTTATGAATACATCTTTTCTGTTATGAAAATTTGAAATATTTCCATCACCGTCAATAATGCCAGCCAATAGGCATAAAAACAAATCTCCTCGAATCCAATTTAGTGATTTTGGCGGGTTATATGTTTTATTTGTTTTAATATCAAATTTTTTTCGAATATCATTAACAACCTCAGTATTCATCGCCGATAATCTAACAGCGGTATAAGGTCCTTTTTTTATTAAACTAATTTTTCCGCTATATCCAATATACTTTGCAAACTTTTCTAGATGTTCTCTATCATGTTCTGATAAACCAATAATAATACGAGACTTGTCAAAATGCCCATCTGCTAAAAGAAACCCAATCCAATAATATGTTTCTGGTGTATCTTCCAATAAAACTGATAAGTTATTTAGTCTTTTCGCATTCTTTTTACATGCACACGATTTACATAATGCGTGATTTTTCTCTGCTAAATGCCAGGCACTATACGACCCATAAGTCAATTCTTTTCCGCAACATTCGCAAATCCTTGTTTTTTTGTACATATTTTTACTATTGATACCTTATTATTACATATAAATATAACAATAAAGTCAAAAAAAACAATAGATTTTACAAATTTTGTACATTAATAGGTGTCGTTTGTGAAGTAAATCTTTCCCGCGTCTTCCGGGGATATTTTGGTTATAAAGTCGCTTTTATTCATATTTATTGTAAAAGTGTAATCTTATGGTACATCTATCTTGGTATTTAACCCCGGAGGCGTTGGTGATTACTGATGCCGCCAAATACACAGCCAGGCAGGTCCGGAAACTTCTCAACACCATCCGTGATTTGAACCCCGACAATGAGGAGCTTGCAAAACGCACAAACAGGAGTTATATCAATGAATGGGCGACCCATGCCCTGGCTTACAGGATGCATATCATGAGGGAGCGGTCAAAGGACGCTGACCTTCAGTTTGATATGAAACCATGTGTGAAACTTATGTATAATTTCCTGGGGTCATTTGCCCGTCTTATACTTATGTTTTGCCGCCCGGTTCGATAGTCCTCCGTACTTAATCTCGAGGACAAACATAAAACTCAGGATAGCCATAAGGGCTGTTCCCCAGCCAATAAGCAGTGGTGAAACCACCCACCACCAGGACCAGGATATCACCTTAAAGAGTCTGAGTATCACAAATATAAAGGTAAGGAGTGTCATAAAACACATCTCGCCTACTATTGTCACTTTATTCTCGCTCATCTTCACAATCCTTTATACGGGTCATCGCACGTCACCCATTCCCTTTTATTTTTATCATATGTTTTCCAACCGGCACCATCATAATCATGGGGATTACAATCATTGGTATTCTTGATATAAGCCCTTATTCTCCATAGTCTGATAATGTCCTTATTGAACATGTCGAGGAACATCTCCTTCTCTTTCTCATCAGCCCAGTCCGTGAAAAATGTGCCCCAGTCACCGTAACTTGACAGATTAAATCCTTTTAACCCCTTCGCCTGATAAGTGCAATCGCCACACATCTCGGGTTCATAGCCGAGTTTCTTCACATATTCATGGTCACTCTCTTTCGACCACTCTCCCACTTTATAGTCAATACTATCCCCACGCTCAAAGGCAATGTTATACGGATAAGGTAAATTATTCTCCATTTTCTTCCTCGATTTCCTCATCGTCTTCATCCTCAATCTCATCCCAGGCGTCAACCCAGTAATCATCCTCCGGAATCTTGAAGTCGGGGTCCCCGTGCTCATGATACCACTTCTCGACGGTATCCTTGTTACTGCATGGACTCACATTACACACATTAAAATAGAGTGCGTTAAGGTCGCGATTCCAACTAAAGAAGTCATTAGCCATGTCAAGGTATTTCTCAGCGACAACCCTATGTTCCTCCGGCATTGGCTCGGGATGCTCATATCCGCGATGCCCGGGGTCAATCTCATTCTTGGGCTCAATCCATTTATCCACAATCGGCTTCTTGAAATAGTCCTTAAGGATATCAACGATTGTCGGTAGAGGTGATTTAAGTTCATATGCCTCAACGAAATCCTCGAGTATCGCCGTATGAATCTTGTGCGGGAGATAATGCCTGTTAAATAACTTGGCTTCATCCCGGTCTTTCGGGTCAATTTTCTTTGCCTCTTTCTCCAGTTCCTCCAAGGTGACGGAGGGGTATGATGCCCGGTACATGGTGTCCAGGCATTTCCTGACCGCGTCGGATAGGACATCATCCCTTGATATCGCAGGTCTCTCAATGTAATTCTTTTTACTCATTTTTTCTATATTTTGGTTTAACATATTTCTCATCCCAGGTGCTTATGCCGTTACTTGACCACGGCCAGGTCTTCCTTCCCTTATCCAAGTCTCCATCACAGTAATAGATGCACCACAACGCCTGTTCCCAATAATCAGAGATATCCCATCTTTCCTCTTCATGCCAGTTATAACGGTATCCCCAAACGATGTTTATTCCTATGATACCGAATAATGTGATGAATATATGCGGACTGGATTCGAATCTCGGGGTCTCGTACTTATCCTTCCATCCGACACCGGATGCGTTGACACCCAGTATCCTGCCCCGGTAACCGGGACTTGTGTGGTAGCCCAACTCATCAGCGAATCCAATCTGGCAATGGATGGGAAGCCTTATAAAACCGCATTTCCTCGCTTTCCTCATCTCCTCAAACGGGTGATACCAAAACCACTCAAACAATTCATTCTCCCTCAGTATCTGCCTCTTGCGTTCCATGATTTCCTGAAACTCCTCATCAGAAAAACCATATTCACCGGCATACTTGACATGTTTCTTCCACTTCCTGGTGTCCAATAATTCCACCACCAGAAAATAGAATAGGAGCAAATAACAACAAATTAATATAAGTTTAACCACCATAATAAAGCAAAGTTGGAGAATTCTTATGTATGTCAATATCAGGCCACTTCTTCTTAAACTCCGTCACATCGAACGGGGAGACGAGAAGATGATACCCATTCACAGTAGGGAGCGGCTTAATCTCCCAGTTGGGTTTTCCCTTACCATCGTTGTAAATGTCGATGATAAAGTCAATATAAGGCTGGCACTCGTTAAGAGTCTTTACGCCATCAAGGTCAACAACCCACAACTTACTGCCGCCATCAGCACTGTATTTACCGGCCAGCGTTTCAGGAAGGGAGAGGATGCCCTTGTAATTACCATTCTCCACGACATCAGCCAGTTCCTTGAACATCTTGATTGCACACTTCTTGTATGACGAAGGGTTCACGGAAATATACGCGCGGGCATTGAACATCTCACACAGCTTGATAATCATATCCTTGTGGGACATTAGGTACTCCTTGGATTCAACAAACATCGTGCGGATATGTTTCGGCTTCTCACCGGTATCCTTGGTCCTGGTCATAATCTGAATCATGTAGAACCAATCTCCCGCGAGTTCCGGAGCAAGGTCTTCCTTGAAGAAGAAATAATCCTTAATCAATTCAAAATTATCTACTTTCATAATGTTTTTCGTTATGCCTTATTACCAAAGAGGCTCATCCAGCGGAGTAATGTATTTTTGTCCAAAAATTGACCAACCCTCAGGTAGGAAATGGTAATCCCAGGGGTTTTTCTTCCTGTCCTCATAATACTCCATCTCAATCTTTGCGGACTCCCGGGCTTTCTTTTCCTCCGCTATTTCCTTTTCATGGGCGGCTATTTCATTTTCTCTCATTTTATCTTCCTCCATGAGTTTATGCCATGCGGCTTCCCGCTTAATCTCCTCTTGAATCTCTTTATTAGATTTTCTGTCCCTGTAAATAAAAATAGGTATAAACATAATAGGCGATTTTAATCCATTAGTACTGAAATCTCAAAATGTGCCTCGTCAATTCTCCATAAAGCATCTTCTGTGAATTCCACCTCGCCGTTCAATAGTCTTCTAAGGTCCCTAATAATCTCCCTGCACTGTTGCTTGGCAATCTCAACATCATTGGGAAAATTATCCTTCTTCTCCTGTTCCTTGGCTGCGACACGCTCATCGTTCAACTTCTTGATTTCCCCAACAAGCTCCATATCGTTTATATCTATATAATAGGTATGGTTACACCCATCGAGAATTGCGTGAGGCATATTCATCATCCTCCTGCCCATACGGAAAACAAGACCATCAATTTCAATAACCTGGACCGGGTCCCACTGGTAATAAAAACTCTTGACACGACTCTTGCTTTCCAACGGCTTCTTAATCTCATGCCAGTCAACTCCATATTCACCCGCAAGTCTCTTGGCAAAGTCACGGTAGTCGTTGCTGAATTCTTTCTTCCCATAAGATACGTAATTACCAAAGATAACCTCCCCACGCTTACGCTGTTCCGCATTACCACCACAACCCTTGAGTTCACCACTGGTAATGACCTCTTTGATGTTGGTATGGAAACTATACACAAATAATTCCGCGATTTCTTTCTTTGTCATATCTTTTTCTTTTTTTTTGCAAAGATAGTAGAAATTTTTTACAATTCTTTCTACCTGGCGCTTATTCGGGAATTCGTCCGGTCCAGTCCGTAAGAAGCCTTTTCCTCACAATCCTGTAATCTGTCTCGCTCAATTTAAGGGTCATCCCCTTTCCCCGGAGATACAGCGTATATTTAAACCCATCATCAACCTTATCCACATTCAACAGCACAATGTCATTCACATTTATGATTGACTTGTCACTTAGCTCGATAAAATTCGTCATATTCTAATCCTCCCTTGTGATTCTTCCTTTCTTTACGGCATACCGGTCATACACCCTTCTCTTGACAACCACATTAATCGGCTTCTCCGGCATGTTCCCGGACAACGAGAAATGGAAATTCTCCGACTTGGACTCTCTCATGAGCTTACTGCCCCCGTCATATTCCTCCCTCATCGATGCGGAGATGTCAAGAAGTTCTTCCTTACCATATCCCCGGCTCCGTAAAAACCTCAGTATATCCTCTTTCTTAACCAGGTAATAATCAATGTAATCTATATCATCAACGGTCTTTATATCCGTGTAATGCTTCCCGCTGTGGGGATAAAGGAGAAGATAGTATTCCGTCTCAAGCCTGTCATCAAGCAGCCAGCCCGTCTGTTCCCTAAGACCCTTGTTTATAAAGGATAACTCCAGGGAATAGGTGGGCAGATATCTGTCACTGTATTTGACGGCCGATTTAATATCAGTCTTCGCATGGTCAAGCCCGTCAGCTGCGGATGTCAGGATGATGTCCACACCCCTAACCTGCCTGTCCCTGTCGTTAACCCACTCAGCCTCATCCATCTTCGGGATATAATACTTTTCAAGAAACTCGTTCGTGATACCTTCGAGGCGTTTGTCCTCTGACCTGTTGGTGTTGTACTCGTATGCCATAATTCGCTCTTTTTGGCAAATATACAAAAAAATGCCGATAACATTTTTGTTTCATCGGCATTTTTCATCTTTTTTTTCACTATTTATTTGTGAGACCGGTATTTCTCTCATTGTTCTTTCCTGTCCCGGTCTCCATAAACCCCGGCTCTCCCAACCGGGGTTTTTTTTTGTGTTTAAAGGCTACGGTCATAAAACCCGCCATCATCCCCGTAAAAAAGATTATCCCAAGCCCCCGGAGGGTAATCCAGTTTCCCCGGAAAATCATTCAGGTGTTTTATCATCCCCGGGGCAAGTATGAAGATTCCTACATATTCATATACATCATCTGCAAAAATCTCCCCGTTTATGGGATTATCTATTGCTGTCACATGTTTCATGTCCATAAATATCACGCCCCGGGATTAAAGCCCTCAAAACCCTCAAATGGATTCTGGGTGTTCCCTGAGGCGTTGCCCTGGTACATTTTGGCGGCAAGCGGATACCATGCGTCGGTAACTGCCTTAGTGAGATTATCAAGGTCGTCGTATTTCTTCTCAGCCAAGGCGTTACGGAGATTGGAGAGTGCATCCTCAACGGGTTTTTTCTCCTCATCGGTAATCTTGTCGCCAGCATCTTTCAACGCTTTCTCCGTCTGGAAGAGAAGCGAGTCGGCAGAATTAATTTTATCAGCCTCCTCTTTCTTCTTCTTATCCTCATCCGCATGCTCCTCAGCCTCGGCTCTCATCCTCTCGATTTCGGCATCAGTGAGACCTGACTTCGACTCAATACGGATTTGCTGCTCCTTACCTGTCGCCTTGTCTTTTGCCGTGACCGTTAGAAGCCCGTTGGCATCAATGCTGAATTTCACCGATATCTGAGGCACACCCCTCGGAGCCGGAGCTATACCGTCCAGATAGAATGTCCCAAGGCATTTATTGTCTCCCGCCATCGGTCTATTACCTTGAAGAACAACGATTTCCACAGATGACTGATTATCCACAGCGGTACTAAAGGTCTCTTCTTTATCAACCGGGATTGTGGTGTTGGCCGGAACAAGAACCGTCATCACATTACCGAGCGTGGCGATACCGAGATTAAGCGGGGTACAATCCAAAAGAATCATGTCGCTTTTCTCACCCGCAAGAATACCACCCTGAACGGCGGCACCCATACTCACAATACAATCGACATCCGCATTTTTAAGCAACTCCACCCCGAATGTCTTGGAAAGTTTCTCCTGGACCAGGGGAATTCTCGTCGAGCCACCGACAAGGAGAATACCGTCAAGGTCTGACGCCGACAAACCGGCTTTCTTAAGGGCATCCTTACCGAACTCGATAACCTTGTCAATATCCTTTTCAATAAGACTCTCGAACACCG
>JAEEGL014304999.1_pt1 | contig 17132 bp, 18 predicted proteins | sample 9134231 | NCBI WGS metagenome assembly JAEEGL01 (sample SAMN16246548, study PRJNA631951) | gut metagenome | biome: gut microbiome; feature: rumen; material: fiber-attached | host: Bos | place: Iran: Karaj | collected 2018-10
GTAATATCTTCAAATGTTAAATCATCTTCACCATCTTTAAGGAATTTATTTTCTCGACAGTAGTTATTCACCACTCTTCTCATAGCATCCTTAAAGCCGGTTTCATGCATACCACCTTCATGGGTATGAACGTTATTACAGAAAGAATAAATATTAGATGAATAACCATCATCATATTGCATAGCGATTTCCGCATAAACGTGTGCGGTGTTGCCACTTTCTAATGTGATTGGAACACTACCTTCGCAATAGATAACTTCATCAAATAGCTTGGTTTTGTGGGCATTAATGAATAAAACGAATTCTTTAATACCACCCTTATAACAGAAGCTTTCTTCTTTCTTTTCTTCAAATCTATCATCTTTAACAGTGACTCTAATGCCTCTATTTAAGAAGGCTGTTTGTCTCATTCTGTCACGGATGATGTCATAGTTATATTCTGTGGTATCAGTAAAGATTGTGGGATCTGGTTTAAATGTAACTGTAGTGCCATTTGCATTTGGATCACAATCACCAATTCTCTTTAAATGGTCGACAATTTTGCCACCGTTTTGGAATTTGATGTAGTAAATGCCACCATCTTTATGAACGGTAACTTCACACCATTCAGATAAGGCATTAACAACAGATGCACCAACACCGTGTAAACCACCGGATACTTTGTATCCGCCACCTTCACCGAATTTACCACCAGCGTGTAAAACAGTATAAACAGTTTCAACACCGGATAATCCGGATTTCTTAACGACGTCAACAGGAATACCACGACCGTTATCTGTGACGGTAATGGTGTTACCAGGATTAATAGTAACGTGGACGTCTGTACAATAACCTGCCAAGGCTTCGTCGATCGCGTTATCAACGATTTCCCAGACGAGGTGATGGAGACCAGCAGATGATGTTGTACCAATGTACATACCTGGTCTCTTTCTGACAGCTTCCAAACCTTCTAAGACTTGGATGTTGCCAGCGTCGTATTTAGCGTCAGCTTTTTCTAATTGAGCTTCTTCCTCGTTCATTTCCGAAACTTTGACCTCAGGAAGTGGTTGTTCCGCGGGTTTTTCAGGAGCTTTAGCTTCTTCTACGACTGCTTCGACTTTCTTTTCTTCTTCCATTTAGAAGACCTCCTTTTTTACTTTTTTATTTGGTAGTAGCTTGCGCCATCTACCTCAAGACTTGTAGCGGTGATAAACACCTGCTTCATCTTCTTTAAAAACTTGATTAATTTTTGACAATGTGTTTTGTCCAATTCACTCATCACATCATCAAGGACCACGATTGGTCTTTTGTCCCTATCTTCAATAAGGAAGTAAGGACTTAATTTGAGAGCGAGAGCCACCATACGGTTTTCCCCTTGTGAGCCAAACAAGGCGATATCCCTACCATTTAGGCTGATAGAGAAATCTTCTCGATGGATGCCTATAGTTGTTGCCTTTTGTTTAAAATCGCTCTCTTCCGCTCTTTTAAACGCTTCTTTTGCCCGGGTTTTGAAGTTGGGACCTGGTTCAATAAACGATTTGTAATGAACTTCCACCTTTGAGCTTTCACCCGTGAGCGCGCGCGTTATTTTATTAAGGATATCAGTGATATCCTTTACATAAAGCTGCCTATAATTGACAATTGAATCACTTATTTCAATAAGCATTTCCGTGTTTGCTTCTAGTAACACTGGATCAATTTTAGACGATTTAAGAACCTCGTTTCTTTCGCGCAATACTTTGTCGTAACGAGTCTTTAAATCAAAATAAGGAATACTTTTCTTAGATATATTAATATCTAAAAAGTTTCTTCTGTCCTTAGGCGACCCCTTGAACAGCATGACGTCTTTGGGTTCAAAAATAACCACATTAACGCATTTTGCTAATTCTGAGATCTTCTGGACAGGTTTGCCATTGATGAGAACTCTTCTTCCTTGTTTATCAAACAAAACATGGATTTTTCTATTTAGTTCTCCTTCTGATACAACCGCTAAGATTTCCGATCTTTCTTTGCCTTTTTGTATCAAGTCAATATCATCCACTCCGCGAAAGCTTCTCACTAATGATAAGTAATAGATAGCTTCAGCGATGTTTGTTTTTCCGATGGCATTAGGACCAGTGATGATGTTTAGTCCTTCAGAAAATTCAAATGTGCTAAATGGATGGTTTCGGAAATTTTTCAAGGTAAGAGACTTGATAACCATAATTATTTGATGATAAATGTGTCGTTTAAGACTTCAATTACATCCCCAGAGTATAATTTACGGCCACGTCTGTTTTCGTTTGTCCCATTAACCAAAACGGGGGTTTCCGCTAAAAACGCTTTTGCCATACCACCAGTATCAATGATTCCGGTGATTTTGAGCAAAACGTTAAGGGTTATAAAATCTTCGCCAGGTTTGAGAGAAACGGTCTTTTTACTCACAAAAAAACTCCTTTGAAACAATTATACACTATATAAATAAAAAAGGGAATATAAATTCCCTTGGTTTTTATACGTTCTAAATTGGCTCAAAAACCATCATGCGGAGCGCATAGCGGACACAACTTGGATGGTGGAGTCATCCGAGACGTTTCTGATGATAAAGGCTCTCCTCTCGTCTGCTGGGAAGTCGAATGTAACATCTTCCGCATTGAGAGCTTTTAAAGCACCAGCGACAAACTCACTATTGAAAACTCTAGTGATATTTTCGCCTTCATATTTAAAGACATCGATTCTTTCGGTAGCGGTACCAACCTTAGAACTTCTAGCGGTAATTTCCACATAATCATCACCGATAATCATAGTAACAGGATTTTGACGTTCTTCGGAAAGAATGGTCACACGATCAATGGATTTTAATAATTCAGAAGCATTGATTTCAAGTCTATAACTGGTGGCTTGTTTCAAAACACTTTCAACCTTTGGATAATCACCAGCGATTAAACGGGTAGCAATGATACTTCTTCCAACGGCAAATAATGCTTTTTTATCACCAAATGAAACATTTAATGTTTCACATCCTTCTGCTAATCTGTTGACTTCAACCATAAATTTAGCAGGAACATTGGCCACAAATTTCACTTCTTCAGGAACTCTAATTTGTTTATAAGCAACACGCGAGGCATCGGATGCTACTGCCACTAACATGCCTGGTTGAGCCAAAAGACCATCACCAGCTGCTAAGTGGATAGCGGTTAAGATAGGACGTTGATCTTTAACAGATGCAGCAAAAGCTGTTTGGCTAACTAAAGCATCAAAGTCACTCTTACTCAAGATAACTTCTGTACCATTGGCTTCTAAATCAATATCTGGATATTCTTCTACTCTAATGCAATTAAGTCTATAGTTGGAACGGTTATCACTCAATGTGGCAATCGTGGAATCAACAACATCTAAAGTGACTTCTTCAGATTCCATTTTACGAACTGCTTCAGTAAGAACTTTAGCTTGGATTAATACTCCACCTTCTTTATAGTTACGGATAACTTCCACATCATCACTCTTATATGGTACTAATGTTTTGATAGTCAAATCACTGTTAGATCCAGTAATAAATAAACCATTTTCATCTAATTCAATTTTTAAATTAGCTAAAACCGCTAAAGCAATGTTACTTGCTATGGCTCTGCTAGCAGTTGATAAGCCTTTTAGGAATTCTTCACGTTTGATTGTAAATCTCATATTTTATTCCTTTCTTTTCTATTTATTATATTAATAATAATAATTATATGTTTGTGTGGATAATGTGGATAACTTTCCAAATTTGTCCGTTTTACAGGTCATTTTTTATTCTATCACACATCAGTAAAACTTTAATATTTATTTTTAAAATAAAATTTCTATTTATCTAAGCGTTTTTCTAGCTCTGCAATAGCCTCTTTTAAAGTCTCATCAGTTTTCAACTCTTTATCCACCTTGGTTAAAGCAGACATGACTGTTGTGTGGTCTTTTCCGCCAAATGCATCACCGATCTTTTTTAATGGCACATCTAATTTATTCCTTATAAGATACATGGCTATGTGACGGGCGAGCGCAATCTTGCCTGTTCTTACCTTTCCTGTTAATTCAGAAGAGGTTAAATTATAGTAGTCCGCAACAATGTTAATTATCTTTTGTTCATTGAGTTGCATAGAGATGGATTTTCCGCCTACCAAATTCTTTACTGCTTCTACTGCAACATCCATAGTAATTCGGCCAACATCTTTATTTGTATCAATGTAGAAAGTTAATTTGTTTAAGGCACCTTCTAATTCACGGATATCCTTGGAAAATTTCTCGGCAAAGAAATACAAAACAGAGTCATCGAACATGTCTGGATTGAGTCCGTGCGCGACTATTTTATCTTTAAGGATTTTAACGCATGTATCTTGATCTGGTTCTTTGATTGTCACGGTTAAACCTTTAGAAAATCTAGTTACTAAACGATCTTCTAAACCATGCAATTCTGATGGTTGTTTATCGGAAGTAATGACGATTTGCTTATTATTTGCAATTAATTTGTTGTAAATAAAGAAGAACATATCTTGGGTGAGATTCTTGTTTGCAAGATGTTGCACATCGTCAAGCAAGAACACATCAACTGTGCTGAAGTAATCTTTTAATGATTCGGCTTGCTTTTCACCTTTGGCAAACTTCACATATTCATCCACGAAATCTTCCGCTTCAATATATAGAATTTTCCAGAATGGTTTTTCTTCTGCAATATGGTTACCAATAGCTTGTAGTAAGTGGGTTTTACCTAAACCAGAATTTGAGTGAATGAATAGTGGTTGTGCAAAGGTTTTACCAGGGTTGGTAGCCACGAATAAAGCGGCTTGAGAAGCCTCTCTATTAAAATCACCAACAATAAAGTTATTGAAGGTTAAATTTTTATCAAGAGCAGCATCCTTGAAATAAGTTGGTTCTTTACTAGATGACACCAACGAAGAATCGGCACTTTGCGTTTTAACATCCCCAGACCAAACATATCTCATTCGATAATTTGATCCGGTTAATTCATTAATAATTTCCGTGATTATATCATCATATTTTGATGACATAAGACGAACCGCCAACGCTGAATTTACTACTACTTCAATCTCGTTGTTGTTTACTTCGTTAATGTAACTATTAGCAAAAAACGAATCAAAGATTTGTTTTTCCCCGAGTCGTTTTTCTATCTTTATTAAAGCTTTATCCCATAATTGGGTAATTTCTGAAAGAGACATTATCATACCAAGGCCCTCTTTTCTCCACATCATTATAGAGTAATCCACAATTTTTTTATACCGAAAAATGAAAAATGTTGAGTTTTCCACACATTTTCGGACTAATTTTGACAACTATAGTGAGTTTTCCACATTTTCACATGGTTTTTGAAAGTGGAAAAAAGACTAGTGTGGATTTGCTTAAGTTTACTTACTTTTCAATGGTATTCGTTGACATTTATTTATAAATGCCATTATAATTTTTAGCGCTATGTAATAAGGAGGTACACCTATTTATGAAACGTACATATCAACCAAGTAAAATCAAACACGCTCACAAAGCTGGCTTCCGTGCCAGAATGAGCAGTGCCAATGGTCGTCGTGTTTTAGCCCGTCGTAGAGCTAAAGGTAGAAAAGTCTTAACTGCCTAATCGGAGACATTAATGAAAGTTATTAATCGAATTAAAGCAAATGATGATTTTGCGTTAGCGATTAAAAAAGGAAAAACATACAACTGCGATTCTTATCGCATCCACGTTGTTAATAACGAGCTCGGGTATACACGTATTGGAATATCCGTATCGAAAAAGATTGGTAATGCTGTAGTACGCAGTCGTGTGAAAAGACAAATTAGAGCTATCTGCGATAGTGTCATACAATATGACAAGCAAGCTCTCGACATTGTTATCATTGCTAGAAACGAATTTCTTAATAAGACATTCGCTGATAACAAGTTAGATTTTATTAATCTAGTAAATTTACAGGTAGGGTTAAACAAATGAAAAAAAGTACAAAAATTGGTCTAGGGGTATTAGCTTTCTTTGGTGGAGCTATTCTTTTGACTGGCTGTACTAACTCTTTTTGTTCAAAAGTTGATAAAGCACACATTCTCTACGCTTTTGATCATGGTGTGACATATTACTATGACAAAACCACAGAAGCAGATACAATTACCAGTTTAGATCAAGCTGGCTATAAGCATTATGATGTAAATGCTCAAGTAACTGCATTTACTTATATTGGAGAAAAAACCACTTTAAAAACTATTATTGCAAATGCAGAAAAGAGTTATTTTGCCACTCCAACCCTTGATTATTATGTCGAATTCGACAAAAAAGTATTAAACCTCGCCCTTGAAGCTGCAAATGCTGATAACGGAACTTCTTTAACAATCAATGATTTAAAAGCAGAAGACATTAAAGGCATCCATAGTGATGATAATCAAACCATTACTCAAGGTGGTTTATTAGATAAATATGGATTCTTGAAGTTCTACGAAGAAACAAGTGAAAAGAACACAAACAAATTGTGGATTAAATGGAATGCCATCAATAACGAAATTCGTACAGAAGGCCATGTTGACATTGATGAATGTCCCACCACAGACTTTGTTAATTTCTATCAATCACAAATGAACAGTAAGATCAACGCATACCGTTCTTGTATTGCGTTAAAAGATGGATACTATGGTAACTATGGTAATAACGGAGATAAAACAAAAGTCTTTATTTCCGGAAAAGACTGGGGTTATGCATGGAAAACCGGTCCTTTATCTGGTTTATTAGTCTATCCTATCAGTGCAGCTATTGACTGGTTAACAAGCTCCATGTTAGGAGTTGGTCGTGGTTGGGCACAGCTACTTGCCATTTTAATTGTGACTGTGGTTGTTAGAGGTATTATGCTTGCTGCCACATTTAAGCAAACAACTGCGAATTCTAAGATGCAGGCTTTACAACCTGAAATTGCTAAAATTCAGGCTAAATATCCTAATTCAAATACCAATAATTATGACAAGCAAAGATTAGCGGAAGAAACACAAAAACTATATAAGAAACATGGTATTAACCCCTTGGGCTCTTTGTTAATTATGTTTATTCAATTCCCTGTCTTTATTTGTGTTTGGAGTGCTATGCAAGGTAGTGCATGGTTATCTTCTGATGCTGTATTAGGATTAAATCTTTCTGATTCAATCAGTACTATTTTAACAACCTGGTCTAACTGGAAAACTCCTGTTGAAACCGGTGTTATTACAGCCTTAGTCTTATTCTTACTCATGTCTGGTGCACAAGTGGTTTCTATGCTGTTGCCACAATGGCTCCAAAAGAAGAGACTTAAAAATGTTCAAAAATTGGGAAGAAATCCCGCGCAAAACGATAACAGCAACAAAATGAAATGGTTCACCTATATTATGTTGATCATGATTATCATCATGGGCTTCTCTCTTGCTTCCGCAATGGGTGTTTATTGGTTAATTGGCGCTTTAATTTCTATTGTCCAAACCATAATTACCAATGCAATTATGAACAAAAAGAGAAAATCATACTAATAGGTACAGAAGGAGATTTCTATGAAATCATATACAGGAAAAACAGTCGAAGAAGCCTTAGAACAAGCTTCTAAAGATTTAGGCATTGCTGTTGATGAATTAATCTATTCTGTCAGCGATAAAAAGAAAGGCATTTTCAACAAGAAACTTATTGTTGATGTTTACGATTTATCGGACATTATTAAATACGCAGAAGATTATATCTTAGGCGTCATTGATTCTTTAGGTATTGAAAGCACAGTCAATTCTCGTTTAGATGATGATATTATTCGCATCACAATTGATTCCACACATAATCCAATTTTGATTGGGAAAAATGGAAAAACCTTGCAAGCCCTTAATGAATTAGTGAAATTAGCCACCAGCAATCATTTTAAAAAGAGATTTAGAATTTTGCTCGACATCAATGGTTATAAAGATAACAAGTATGATCGTTTAACACGTGTTGCTCGTAAAGCTGCACGCGAAGTCCAAAAGACAAAAGCGACACACACTTTTGATCCGATGCCAGCTGATGAAAGAAGAGCTATTCACAACGCTTGTAGTGGTATGTCCCATGTCCGTACAGAATCTATCGGAGAAGGAACACACCGCCAAGTCCAAATCATTTACGTTGAGTAAATAAAATGCACCCATTAGGGTGCTTTTTGGAAAGTATGTTTGAAACTATTGTTGCCCTTGCTACTCCGCCGATGAAATCGGCTTTAGCCGTCGTTAGATTATCTGGCGATGATTGTTTTGAAGTGGTTTCAAAATGCTTTTCTAAGAGCATCACAAACATTGAAAAAAGAACCCTATTAGTTGGTTCAATTTTAGATGGCGATAAAAGAATTGATGATGTTGTTCTTTGTGCTTACAAGGGACCAAAGAGTTTTACTGGTGAAGACAGTGTGGAAATTATTTGTCATGGTTCGACATTAATTTCTCATCAAATTATTGAAATTCTCTTGCAAAAAGGCGCTCGATTAGCTACGAATGGTGAATTTTCATCTCGTGCTTTTATTCATCAAAAAATAGATTTAATTCAAGCTGAAGCAATTAACGATGCTATTAATGCAACCACAAGAGAAGCAAAAGATTTATCTATGCTTTCTTTGTCTGGTGAGACAAGCAAATTAATTGTCCCTATTAAAACCAAATTAGCGGACATTATGTCTTTGATTGAAGTTAATATCGATTATCCAGAATACCAAGACATTGAAGTCGCTAATAAAGACATGATTGTGAAATATTGCGACGAGATTAATTCTTCTGTTGATAAGTTAATTTCAGAAGGTGAACAAGCTCGTATTATTAAAGATGGTATTAAAGTTGCTATTGTTGGTAAACCAAATGTTGGAAAATCTTCTTTATTAAATGCTTTGGTGGGCGAAGAAAAAGCTATTGTAACAGATATAGCAGGAACCACTAGAGATGTCGTTGAAGGCGAAATTAATCTTAAGGGAATTATTTTACATTTATTAGATACCGCTGGTATCAGAGATGTTAATGATAAAGTGGAATCTATCGGTGTTGAACGTTCTAAAAAAACATTAAAAGAAGCCGAATTGGTTATCGTTGTTCTTGATGGTAGCAAAGAGTTAGAACAAGAAGACAACGAGATATTAGAAATGACAAAAAACACTAATAGAATTATTGTTTACAATAAAGCGGACCAAATTTCTTCTCAAAAAGAAAATAAAATATATATTTCCGCTTTAGAAAAAAATATCGATCCTTTGGTTAAAGAAATATATAAAAACATTGGTTTAGATGAGCAAGCGTTCTCTCGTCCTGCGCTTAATAATGCTAGACAAATAGGCTTATTAAAGAGAGTAAAAGAATCGTTATTGAAAGCCAAAGAAGATGCTTTAAACGATTTAACTGTGGACCTCATTTCTGTCTCACTTTTAGATGCTTATTCATCAATATTAGAAATATTAGGAGAAACCAACCAAGTTGACTTAAGCAAAGAGATATTCTCTCGTTTCTGTGTTGGTAAATAACATGATTTTTGACACCCATTGTCATCTTAATGATGAAGCGTTATATAATCGAATTGACGAAGTAATTGAGTCTGCAAAAAAAGTAGGAGTCAATAAATTTTTGGTTGTTGGATGGGACAAAGAATCATCTTTTTTAGCTATGGAAATTGCCAATAGATACGATTGTTGTTATGCTGCGATTGGCTTTCATCCATGTAATATCGAAGGTGTTAGCGAAGAAGATTTTTTAGAAGTAATGTCTCACTTGGATGACCCGAAAGTTTTATGTCTTGGCGAGATTGGTTTGGATTATCATTGGGTTAAAGATCCAGTCCTTAGAGAGAATCAAAAAAAGTGGTTTATTAAGCAAATAAACTATGCAAATCTTCATCAAAAACCAATTTCTATACACAATAGGGAAGCTTTTGAAGATTGTTTAAGCATATTAAAAGAACATAAGCCTCAATATAGTGGAATCATGCATTGTTACTCAGGAAGTGTAGAGTTGTTACAAGATGTTTTAAATCTTGGTTTGTATATTGGTTTGGATGGTCCTGTCACTTTTACAAACGCAAAGACACCCAAAGAAGTAGCAGAAGATGTTCCATTAGATAGATTAGTGGTGGAAACAGATTCTCCATATTTATCTCCACACCCACTTAGAGGAACGATTAATGAACCAAAAAATATTGCTTTAGTTATTGATGAAATAACTCGTTTAAAAGGTTTATCAAAGAAACACATTTTGGACGCTATTTATAAAAATAGTTGCCGCTTATTTGGTATCAAGGATGAAGAAAATAATTAAAGATGTTTTAGTGGTTGAAGGATCTAATGATGCTTCCTATATTTCTTCTTTGGTGGAAGCATTAATCGTCACCACAAATGGATATGAAATACCAAACAAAGAAATAGATTTTCTAAAGCATTTGCCTAATGGCAAAAAAGTATTAATTCTTACCGATTCAGATAAAGCTGGCGGAGAAATAAGAAAGAGACTAAATGATAAACTAAACAATTTAGAAAACGTCTATGTTGATATTAATCAATGCAACAAAAATAACAAACATGGAGTGGCTGAATGCGATAAAAATGAACTACTTAAAGTTTTAAAACCATATATGAGCGAAGGTACCTCACAAAAAGGATTAACCACTAATGATTTGGTTAAAATCGGCATCGATACAAAAAACAAAAGAGAATATATAGCTAAGGAATTGCATCTAGGAAATTGCAACAACAAAACATTATTGAAAAGAATTAATTATTTAGAAATTTCCCTGCAAAAACTTGACGAAATTTACAAACAATATGGAAATTAATAGAAACAACATTAACAAAATTATGCTTGAATACTATGTCAAACCCGACAAGGATTATGGACAAAATTTTCTTGTGGAACCAGATATCTCAAAACGTATTGTTGATCTATTAGACATTCAAGAAAATGAAAGAATACTAGAAATTGGACCAGGCATTGGTTCGCTCACCCATTTCTTATCTATTTCTAATGGTGATATTTCTGTTGTGGATATCGATAATAGAATGATTGATTTCCTGAAGGAAAAATATCCGAAAAAAGGAATTAATTTTATTCTTAATGATATTCGCAAAACAGATGTTTCAACATATGACAAGATTATTGGTAATTTACCATATAACATCACAACTGAGACTATTGTGTATTTGCTCTTAAACGCAAAGGCTGCCAAGCGTCTAGTCATTATGTGCCAAAGTGAAGCGTTCCCTCACTTCGATGATTTAAGCGGAAAAGAATATGGACCAGCTTCTGTTTTGCTCCACTTAATTGGTAATTCTTTTAAAAAATTCAATGTAAAACCCGGATCTTTTTATCCAGTTCCTAAATGTACCTCTACTGTTTTTACTATTGAAATGAATGAAAATATTGATTGGGTTCAAACCAAACAAGTGTATTTATTTGTTAAACAATTATTTTTGAACCGCCGCAAAACAATTTATAACAATCTAAGCCAATATCTTAAAGATAAAGAAAAAGCCGCTCTTGTTTTAGATAAATGTGGAATTACTCAAAGCACAAGACCGGAACAAATATCACCACAACAATTCCTAGAGATTTATCTCTCCCTATAATTGTTTATCTATGGTTTTAAAAGAAAGGAAATTATAATTGAGTTGTATGAAAACATTCCTTGTAAAATCCCCAGCTAAAATTAATATTTGCCTAAACGTAGTTGGCAAACAACCAGATGGATACCATCAACTAGATATGGTTATTCTTCCTTTAGCCATGCATGACAGCATGCTTTTTAGTGAGATAAAAAGAGGCGAAGATAACTTTGTTACTATAGATGATTATTCTTTAGGCATTGTTACTTATAATTTGGTTTCATTAGCTATTGAAAAATTACAAAAATTAAAAGGCTTTAACAATGCTTTTAGAGTCTCCATCCACAAAGTTATTCCTATGCAATCAGGTTTAGGTGGAGGTTCATCAAACGCCGCATTAACTTTAGTCGCGTTAAATAAATATTTAAAATTAGGCTACACCAATGAAGAACTTATTCAAATCGGTAAGCCATTAGGCGCTGATATTCCTTTCTTTATTATGGGCAAACCTGCTAGATGTAGAGGAATAGGCGAACAACTGGATTTCGTTAACATTAAAAACAATTACCATGTTTTAATTGTTAAGCCAAACGAAGGCTGCTCTACAAAGGGCGTTTACGAAGTTTCAGACACAATGGATTTACCCACCGGTAATGTTGAAAAAGTAATTGAGGCTTTAGAAAGTGGAAACGATGACTTATTAGCAGAATCTATTTTTAACGCTCTAGAAGAACCTGCTATGTCACTAGTGCCAGAAATAAGAACCATTAAGCAAAAATTATTAGATTACGGATTAAAGATTGTGCAAATGACTGGTTCTGGTTCTGCCGTTTTTGCCTTATCAACTGATTTGAAATTATTAAAAAAGATTGCCAAAGATTTAGATGAACGTGACCACTATCTTGTGGAAATTACTAAAGTAATTAAATAAAGGAGTTTTTATGAATAAATACGCTGTTATTTTAGCCGCCGGCAAAGGGACTAGAATGAATTCTAGAGACCCCAATCACTCAAAGGTTTCTTACCCAATCTTAGGTAAGGCTTTGATTAATTATGTTTTGGATTGCTTGCAAATAATTGAAGCCAAAGAAACAGTTACTGTTGTTGGTTTTGGTGGAGAAGCCACTAAAGAATTAGTGGAAAATCGTAGTAAAGTCGTTTGGCAAAAAGAAATCATGGGTACTGGCTACGCCGCTTTAGAATGTGAAGAATTATTAAAAGATAAAGAAGGTGTTACTTTAGTAATTGCTGGTGACAAACCGCTAATTAGACCAGAAACCTTACAAGCTATCATGCATAAATATGAAAAAGAAGAAGCAAAACTAATGGTGGTTTCTTCTTATTTAACTAATCCAACTGGTTATGGTCGTATTATTAGAGAAAAACCCTCTTTAAAAGTTATTGCTGTGCGTGAAGAAAAAGACGCTAATGAATATGAAAAAGAAATCCCAGAAGTTAATTCTGGAATTTATTTATTCGATAATCAATTATTATTTAATTATTTAAACAAAGCCTTAAAAACAAGAAAAGGCAAGGAATTTAATATCACAGAAATCATCGCTATGATTGTAGAAGATGGTTATGAAGTTAATTCTTATGTGGTAGAAGATCCTATGGAAATTTATTCCATTAACGATCGCATTAATTTAGCTTATGCATGTAAGGTAATTCGTAAAAGAATTAATCAAAGATTAATGTTAAGCGGTGTTACTATGGACGATCCAGCATCCACTTATATTGGACCTGACGTTCGTATAGGCAAGGATACAATTATTTATCCAAATACCACAATTATGGGGAACACAATTATTGGCGAAGGAAATAGAATTGGACCTGATGTCCATTTAAATGATTGCGTGGTTGGGCAGGAAAATTGTATAGCCCAAGCCTGGTTATCACATACTATGGTTGGAGACAATGAAATAGTGGGTCCATACGTTAAAATTATTGGCGAAGGATACAAGTTATAATGCTTATTATTGAGTGCTTCAATCACAACGTTTATATCGACGAAGAACTCGTTGGTTATATAGGTGAAAATGTCATCTATATTAATGGTAGAAAGTTCGCTGATATTACCGATGATGGTCGAATTTCTTTTGGTGAAAAATATCTTGGGTTTGTGGACGATGATGGTTCCATTATTATAAATAATAAAGAAGTCGGCTATATCGATGGCGATAATAACTTTGTTTTTTATAAAACCATGGCAAATAAATAGCTAGAAGACCCTAGCAATTTCGAACCTGTTGTTGTAGTTATAAACATATTCAATATCGTGTTTGCTTTTTTCAATTTCTTCTTCTACTCTGAAGTTAAAGAAACAGTTATTTTCATAATATTTGAACATGTAATTAATAGCGGCGTTTCTGCTGCTGAATTTTTTATTGAATGTAATTCTTTTTCCGTTTAGCACTCCGGATAGAGTATAGATGTGAGACATAATGATACCTCCTTGTTAGCGGTTTAACGTCTTGCTTGGGACGAAGTGGAGGTATCTCTCCTTATCGAGAGCAATTATCTTAGCACTTTTAAAACAAAATGCAATACTAATGCAAAACAATTTAAATACTTTAGTATTTAGCGGTGTTATTGATTAAATTTATTTTTTTCTTATCCACTTTAACTACGCATCTATCATACGTAATGAAGCCGTTAAGCTCGTCTTCGACGTCTGATAATTGAGTGTAAATAAAGGCACATAAACCTTTAGAAATATTAGGCAAAATATCTAATTGAATTAATTTTTTATACTCGTTCTCTAAAGCTTCTTTAGAAGACATTTTGCTATAGCCAAAATTTGTGTTGTTGAATGTGTGTTTCTTTATTTTTAAAGCATAACCACCACATTCTGAAAGAATAACTGCGCGATTATTGATCTCTTTTTCTTTTGGCATCTTAAATCTCTTGAAATAAACATGCATAGATTTTGTTTCGCTAATGCCTTGGTCTATCCAACCAGATGCATGGTCATATATTCTTGTGGTGTCTATTTGTTTTAATTCTTTATATATCCTAGCGGCATCAAATTGCCCCCAGGCCTCATTAAATATTGTCCAAAGGACAATTGAAGGTGTGTTGTAAAGTAATTTAATGGTGTCTTTAAATTCTTGTTCGGCTTCTTTTCGGCCATTTTCATCCGCTCTTGATAGCTTTCTATATTTGTTATCTTTGTATCTTGTATTTGTGATTAAAGGTAACGAAATAGTTGTTAATTTATATTTACTTCCGCCATTTACAAAATCTTGCCACACAAGAACACCTAATCTATCGCAATGGTAATACCAACGCATGGATTCGATTTTTATATGCTTTCTAATTGTGTTGAAGCCAAGACTTTTAACTAGTTTTATATCGTTAATATAATCTTCGTCGCTTGTGGGAGTTAAAAAGCCATCCATATAGTAGCCTTGATCTAAAACACCTCTCATAAAATAAGGTTGGCCGTTTAAACATATACGCGGTATTCCACCAAACTTTTTAACACTTATTTCTCGCATAGCAAAATAGCTATGGATTGTATCGGTTCTTGTTTTTAAGGTGAAATAATATAGTTCGGGGTTTTCAGGAGACCACAATCTTGGCTTTTTGAGTTTAATAATGTTTTCAACATTTGGTTTTAATTGAATGACTTTCCCTTCTAATTCGCATTTCACCTTATCTGAATCAGTATTAACAGTGATTTTAATAGAGGAATTTTTCAAATCAGGAGTAAGTTTTATATCTTTGATATATTTCTCTTGGACACTTTCCATCCAAACAGGCATATAAATGCCACTTTGTGGAGAATACCAAATATTTCCTCTTCTTATTTTTTGTTTACCACGAGAATGGTAAAGGGTATCTGTATAGTCTTTAACTCGTACCACTAAGATATTATTGTTTTTTCTTAAGAATGATTTGATTTCAAAACTAAATGGTAGAAAACCTCCGGTGTGTTGACCGACATAAACATCGTTAATAAAGACCTCGGCTATTTGATCAACCGCACCAAAATGCAAAAAGACTTTGTCTTTTATGAAATTTTTTGGAATATTTATCTTGGTTTTATAAAACAACCATTCATTAGGATGGACCATTTTCTTCACACCACTTAGTGGTGTTTCTGGAGAAAAAGGAACATTTATTTTGCCATCAAAAGAATAGGGAATTTTAATATCTTTTCTAATCGCATATTCCCATTCACCATTCAAACAGACATAACTATCTCTTTGGAATTGTGGTCTTGGATACTCACTCAAAATCGACGACTTCATTTTGTTTGCCTTTTTTCTCGTAAATAATCATATAGATTAAAGGAGCAATGGTAATCAATAACACAACGGCCGCTCCTAAGAAAATGAATTGATTTGGTCTTGTGACAGTTTGGTTATATTCATTTACATATGTTTGCGCATTAATATGCGATAATCCTAATCCAATATATGGACCTGTTACCATCGGTATTAAAACGGCAAAAATCATTCTAACACCCTGGAATAAACCGACTTGTTTTTCAGGAGTATAGTCTCTGATTTTAGCACCTAAAACCGCGGTGGAAACCATATAACCAATCATTAAGATTGTTCCACCAATCATAACGCCTATTTGTTCGGATACAAACATCATCATAATTGCGCCAATAATAGCGACACCCAATGCGGGAATCATTATTCTATTTTTGCCTATCTTATCCATGAATAAACCGAAGACAACGGTAACAACACAACTAACACCTAAAACAACACCTAAAGTTATAGTGAAATCACCACCCTGAATACCCAATACTTGTTGGATATAAACCATGAAATAAGGCAAGAATACTTGTACTGCCATGTTAAATAACATGAACGCAACTAATACGATATATAACATTTTGTTATTTTTAATAACACTTGGTCTAAAGCCATAGAAAATATTCTTAATATAAGGTTCTTCTTTGTTTGGCTCTTTGATATCTTTTGGTAATAGGAAGATACAAACAATACCCGCAAGGATGGTTAATCCGCCGAAGATATAGAAGAAAATATCCCAATGGGTATCCGCTTTGTTATCAACTAGTTGTCCGCCTGCGACAACAACGACAATCAAACTGATTAAAGGAAGAATAGATAAGACGCTTTCCACCTTCCCTCTATTTGTTGTGTCGGTATTGTCTGTGACAAAAGCATTAAATGCTGCATCGTTTGCGGTACTACCAAAGAATGTCATTATACAATCCATGATAATAATCATGACACCACTCATCATTGCGGAATGAGCTACGAAGGTAACATTACTGTTTGGATCAAAGAAAGCAAATAAAATAATGGAAATACCCCAAAGAATATATCCTAAAGAGATAAATGCTTTTCTTTTTCCTAATCTATCACTTAATGCACCCATAAAAAGAGTGGTGATAGTAGCAGCTGCAGCACTGGCGCCTACCATGATAGGTATATATTTATAATCAGCGGTGCAATCAAATACATAGAGATTTAAATAATTGTTTTCAATGGCCCATGCTAATTGACCAACTAATCCAGCGATGATAAATGATAACCATTTGCGGAATCCTAATTTTGTTATTTTCATATTTGGTTGCCTCGAAACTATTATACACGCTTTTAATATTCTTTTTTAAAAAGA
>JAEEGL015782912.1_pt1 | contig 17132 bp, 11 predicted proteins | sample 9134231 | NCBI WGS metagenome assembly JAEEGL01 (sample SAMN16246548, study PRJNA631951) | gut metagenome | biome: gut microbiome; feature: rumen; material: fiber-attached | host: Bos | place: Iran: Karaj | collected 2018-10
GCCAGTCGTACTGGGGATAGGCCACGTGGTGGGCGTTGAAGTTACCGGTGGCACCACCGAACTTGGCGGTGACTGGTATCTCCTTCAATCCGCGGAGCTGTTCCTCCAGACGATAGACAAAGACCATGATCTCCTTGCCCAAGCGTGTGGGTGAGGCTGGCTGTCCGTGGGTCTTCGCAAGCATGGGGATGTTCTTCCACTGCTCAGCATAGTCGTTGAGCTGCTCGATGAGTTCTTCGAGCAGGGGATAATAGACATTCTCCAGCGCCTCTTTGATGCTCAAAGGGACGGAGGTGTTGTTGATGTCCTGGGAGGTGAGGCCGAAGTGGATGAACTCTCTGAATTGAGAATTGAGAATTGAAAATTGAGAATTGTTGTCAATTCTCTCCTTGATGAAGTATTCTACGGCCTTGACATCGTGGTTGGTAACGGCCTCGATGTCCTTTACGCGCTGCGCATCGGCAGGCGTAAACTCACGGTAGATCTTTCGCAGCTCATCAAACAGGCTATGGTCGAAATCTTTGAGCTGAGGCAACGGCAGTTCACAGAGGGCGATGAAATACTCTATCTCTACGCGCACCCTGTATCTGATGAGTGCATACTCCGAGAAATAGTCTGCCAGAGGTTCTGTCTTGCCCCTATAGCGGCCATCTATAGGCGAGATGGCAGTCAATAAACTTAAATCCATTTTTATTTTAACTATCGATAATTAACTATTCTACTGCAATTTCTCAATTGCGGCTGCAAAGGTACGTGTTTTTTATTAATCTGCAAAATTTTCTCGCGAAAATTTTGCAGACCACTCTTATAACTGATACAGGTCATTGGCTGCCATCAGCTCCACCTTCTTCTCCTCGAGTACTTTCTCGCACTCATCGAGGTCGGTAGGACGGATGATGACATGGGCCACGTCGCCGTTGGCAAACGAGTACATATACTCGATGAAGATGCCACGCTCGGAGAGGTACTTCAGGATAATGGCCAATGAACCGCTGGTGTTCGGGCATACGATGCCGATGACATCGGTGATCTTCACTGCGAAGTGATTCTCTTTCAGGACCTGATAGGCCTTCTCCGGGTCAGAGACGATACAACGGAGGATGCCGAAATCGCTGTTGTCTGCGATACTCATGGCTGAGAGGTTCACGCCTGCTGAGCCAAGTACGTCTGTTACCTCAGTAAGTCTGCCAGACTTATTCTCGAGGAAAATGCTTAGTTGTTTTGCTTTCATATTTTGTCGTTATTTTATAGGATTGCCTAGGAGAGACTAGGAAAATCTAGGATTAGAGTTGGCGGCGGTCGATGACGCGGCGGGCTTTGCCCTCGGAACGCTCGATGCCCTTGGGCTCAACGAGGCGTACCTTGAAGCCGAGACCGATAACACTGCGGAGCTCGCCTTCGAGCTTCTTCTGCAAGCCTACCATCGTCGACATGTCGTCGGTGAAGTATTCCTCCTTCACCTCGACCTTCAGTTCTGAGGTGTCAGTATTGTTCACGCGGTCGACGATGAGCAGGAAGTGCGGTTCGAACTCCTTCTGCTTCAGGATGACATCCTCGATCTGCGACGGGAAGACGTTGACGCCACGGATGATGAGCATGTCGTCACAACGGCCGAGGATACGGTCCATGCGGACGAGGGTACGGCCACAGGCACACTTCTCGTAGTGAAGGGCAGTGAGGTCGTGGGTACGGTAACGCAGCAGCGGCATACCCTCTTTCGTGAGGTGCGTGAAGGTGAGTTCACCAAAGGTGCCCTCGGGCAATGGTTCACCCGTATTGGGGTCGAGGATCTCAGGATAGAAGAGGTCCTCATTGAGGTGGGTACCATTCTGGCACTCGCACTCATAGCCCACGCCAGGACCCGATATCTCACTCAGTCCATAGATATCATACGCCTTGATACCAAGCGATGCCTCCAGTTTCTGACGCATCTTCTCCGTCCAGGGCTCAGCGCCGAAGACACCGACCTTCAGCTTGAACTCCTCGCGCGGCCACTCGCACTCACCGAGTGCCTCTCCGAGGAACATGGCGTAACTGGGCGTACAACAGAGGATAGTGGTGCCGAAGTCATGCATCAGCGTGATCTGTTTCTGCGTGTTGCCCGAAGAGATGGGGATGACTGATGCCCCGATGTTCGTTGCACCATCGTGCGCACCCAGTCCTCCGGTGAAGAGACCATAGCCGTAAGCCACCTGGAAGATGTCGTCCTTTCCAGCTCCGTAGGCCGTGAAGGCACGGGAGATGGCCTCCGACCACATGGCGAGGTCCTTGCGGGTATAGAGTACGACAACGGGTTTTCCCGTCGTTCCTGAAGAGGCATGGATACGCACGATCTGACTCATCGGTACTGCTGCCAGTCCGAAGGGGTAGTTGTCGCGGAGGTCCAGCTTGTTCGTAAAGGGCAGTTTCACGATATCGTCGATGCTCTTGATGTCACCGGGTTCCAGCCCCATCTCCTGGAACTTCTTCCGATAGAAGGGGGTGTTATAATATACGTACTCCGCCATCTTACGCAGGCGGTTGCTCTGTAATTCGCGAAGTTGTTCGCGGTCCATGCACTCTACATGTTCATTCCAAATCATATCTTCTAGTCTTTTGTTTTGTTTGTGCGGCACAAAGGTAATGCTTTTTAAGGAGAAAGAGAGAGAAAAGAGGGTTAAAAGAAGTTAAGGGGAAATGAAGAATTTCCTATAATCCAAAAATCCTTAGACAAAAAAATCTCCTCGGAAGAGGAGATCTTGTGGGCGTTGACGGATTCGAACCGCCGACCCTCTGCTTGTAAGGCAGATGCTCTAAACCAGCTGAGCTAAACGCCCTTTTTTCGTTTGCGGGTGCAAAGGTACGAAGATTTTCCCGAACTAAAAAACTTTCCGCAAGAAAACGCCTAATTATTAACTCTTTTTAAGAAATTAGCCAAATAAACGGTCGATATCGGCTTGGGGAAGGATGGAAATGACAGGTTTGCCATCGGGCGTGTAGTTTACGTTGGAACAGGCGAAGAGACTGTTGATCAGGCTATCCATCTCCTCATTGCTCAGTATCTGTCCGTAGGGCACGGCAGCACTGCGTGCGAGACTCAGTGCCACGGCAGCGTTGCGCTCGTCGGCCACTCCCCTGCCCTTCTCATCGGCATCAGCAACCATGCGTTGCAGGAGCTGAATAGGGTCGATGCCCTCGATGCCGGCAGGGATACCATTGATGGCGAAGGTGTTGCCGCCCAAGTCGCTGAGGTCGAAGCCGAGGCTCGTAAGCATGGGGATGATCGTCTGGAAGGTCACAGCCTCAGCGGCAGAGAACTGTACCGTCTCAGGGAAGAGGAGTTTTTGGGTGCTTACCACTTTTGTGTCCTGCTGCGCCATGTAGCGCTCGTAGAGGATGCGGATATCAGCGCGGTGCTGGTCGATGACCATCAGGCCGGACTTTACGGCGGTCATGATGTAGCGGCCCTTGTATTGATAGTGGGCGGGGGAGCAGTCAGAGAGAGGCGAGGGCGAGGACGGAGAAAGAGGACCGAAGAGATCATCGGGGGCGGAGGGGGTGGCTATAGTATCTATAGGAGAGAGATCCTCATAGAGGGATTGCCAGGAGGAGGGGGCTTTGGAGGGGCGAGGGGAAGATGAGGCAGAGGAAGGGGAAGACGGAGAAGAGAAGGGGTTGTAATCGGGGTTATAGGCGACCTTGGGAGCAGAGAAAGAGGACTGGGAGGGGTCGAAAGAGGGATCGAAGGCAGGGATTTCTGGACGACCGACGGTGTCGAAGTCGATGGTAGGCACCTCACAGAAACGACCGATGGCGTCTTTTACCGATGCCATGAGAATCTGCCAGATGGCCTGCTCGTTCTCAAACTTGATCTCCGTTTTTACGGGATGGATGTTCACATCGATATCAGCAGGGTTGACATCGAAATAGAGGAAATACGGTATCTGCATGCCCTCGGGGATCAGGCGGTCGTAGGCCGTGATGACTGCCTTATGGAAATAAGGATGCTTCATGAAACGGCCGTTGACGAACAGATAGTCGCAGCCCCCTTTCTTCCTCGCTGCCTCCGGCTTCGCCACAAAGCCGTGGACCTTACAGATGGCTGTCTCCACATTCACCGGCATGAGGTCCTGTCCGTACTGTTTCCCGAAGACATCCGTGATGCGCTGCAAGAGACTGCCCGCCTTGAGGTTCAGCAGTTCTGCGCCGTTGTGATAGAGATCGAAACGGATATCGGGATAGACGAGTACAATACGCTCAAAGGCCGTGAGGATGTTTGTGAGCTCGGTGGCGTTGCTCTTGAGAAACTTCCGTCGTGCAGGGACGTTATAGAAGAGGTTGTTCACCTTGAAGTTGCTTCCCACAGGACAAGACACCGGTTCCTGACCCGTCACCTTAGAGCCTGCGACACAGATGAGCGTACCGATCTCGTCATCTGCCGTACGCGTCATCAGTTCCACCTGTGCCACGGCAGCGATAGAGGCGAGCGCCTCACCACGGAAGCCCATAGTGTGAAGGTCGAAGAGGTCGGCAGCCTTCTGAATCTTCGACGTGGCATGCCGTTCAAACGACAGTCGTGCATCCGTCTCGGACATTCCACATCCGTCGTCAATCACCTGGATGGACGTCCTTCCTGCATCAGCAATAATGACAGAGATATGCTTAGCCCCCGCATCGACGGCATTCTCCACCAGCTCCTTGACGACAGAAGCCGGTCGCTGTATCACCTCACCAGCAGCAATCTGGTTGGCTACGCTATCAGGAAGAAGACTAATTATATCCATACTTCAGGGCGGCAGCAAATTCTTCACTCTTCACTTTCTCTCCCGCCAGTTAAAGATATCATACCTGTCACGCGGACGGATATAGTCATACCATGCGAAGCCACGGAGATGTTTCTTATCGGCAGGGATCTGGTTGATGGGATACATCGTTCCGGAGGTTTTCGGTGTCCACACGCTCTGCAGCTTACGGTCCTTCAGGAACATACGGAGCTCGGTGGTCTCCTGATAATTATAAATGATAGCCACGCTGTCGCCCTCCTCGAAGAAATAGCCGATGAGCACATTGTCCTTCGCCTGTGCCTCACGGATCTTTCCCTCGGTGAAGTAGGCGAACATCTCCTTCGACGACACCTGGTTATACTGTGTCGTGTCGCTCTTCAGCTGTTGGATGGAGAAAGCGTTGGCCGTAACGTGTGCCCTGTCGATGACGGAGTCCTTCATGAACACCCGTATCTCATCGCCAAGAAGCTGCTGGTTCAGGTTCCACACAATCGGGTCGCGATACATCGTCATACAGGAGTCGAGAGAGTTATAGACCAGTGAGTCGCACACCGCCTGCACATCCGAGCGGTAGGCCCTCACATGATGATAGGCATGCACCTTACGATAGACGGAATCCGTCTCAATATTGAATGTCACCACCTTGAAGGTGTCGGCATGCATGAAGAGAGAGTCACCCTGGGAATAGTCGATTGCCACAGCATTGTCGGTACACATCGCAAAGCCCGTATGCTCATAATACTCACCATAGTCACCCGTGAGTTTGTTTTTGTTGACTGAGTCAACATACACGACATTACGGAAGGCCTTGCTGACCCCCTGTTTACTGTCGTACCACACACTGTCACCAACCATCGACTTCCCCTGATTGATGAGCACGGAACGGTCCATGAGACGTGCCTGCTCGTACTTGGTGTCATAATAGCCTTGCTCGGAATAGATATGGCTGTCGCCGGAATAAATATCCGAAGGACCCACGATATGCGCGATGGAGTTGGCATTATCATAGTAGAGGGTGTCGGTGGTGAGGTAGAACTTCGGACTCTTCATCTTCACGTCGTAGTTGAAGACCGACATCTTCGTCTTCGTGTTGTACTCTCCCCAGTCGGAGGTGAGCGTCGTGTTGCCGTCGACCATCTTTCCGCCCTCGAAGAAATATGCGTTGTCGTAGAGACGGTCGAAATCGAGAGAGTCAGTATAGAGGGTAGTCTTGCGGTTTTTCAGGATGACGTTATAGCGCGCCCTGGCGATCTGTTCGTTGCCGTCGTAATAGGCATAGTCGCTGACAAGGGAGAGTGTGTCACCCTGATACATCTTCACGTGCCCGAAAGCCTCGAAGGAGTTGCTCGCCTCGTAGAAGTAGGCACTGTCGCAATAAAGGCGTGCACCGACATGTGTGAAGTGGACCTTGCCGTTGAGGATGGTGGCATCGGGGTTCTTGTACTGGTCGAAGTGCAGCACGTCGGCATGCACCAGATAGACGCGCTTGTCCTGCACACGGGTCGTACGGGCCTTCTTGCGTGCAGGGCGCTTCTTCTGAGCGCCGGCAGACAATGCTACCAACAACACTATTGCCAATAAAAGATATAGGGTCTTTTTCACTTTATCCAGCCTTCGTACTCGAATTTGCAGTCGCGGTAATTATCATTCAGACGGGTATAGACACCCTTGATCTTGTCCACCACCCATTGATGGATCTTATCCTCACGGCGCTTGTTGAGGACCACGTCCTTCAGCACCTGGAAATCCTCGCTGATGGTTGCCCTGTGCCCTTCGACACGGTTCTTCAGCTTCGCGATGACACAGACGGTCTTACCCTTGGCGTTAATCATCTGGAACGAGCTGGATATCTGTCCCACCTTCATCGTGTCCACGACCTTTGCCACCTCCGGCGGGAGGTCCTGCATCTGGAAGCGGGAGGTGATACGGCCGTACTGCATCTGCGAGTTCGACATCAGACCCTTGTTGCTGCGCGTTTCCTTATCGTCGGAGATAATCGACGCTCCGTCCTCGAAGGTGAACTTCCCCTCGCGGATATCCGCTGCGATAGAGTCGAGACGTCCTAATGCCCGTTCGATAGCCTCATCAGAGACAACAGGCTTCTTCAGAATATGACGCACGTTCACCTTGTCGCCACGCTTCTCGACGAGCTGGATGATATGGAAGCCGAACTCCGACTCCACAATCTTCGAGATCTTCTTCGGGTCAGTAAGGTTGAAGGCCACAGTGGCGAAGGCAGGATCGAGGGTGCCACGGCCTACGAGACCGAGTTCACCGCCACGACGTGCCGTTCCCGGGTCTTCAGAATACAGACGGGCAAGTGTCTGGAAAGACGACTCCCCCTTGTTGACACGCTCTGTGTACTCACGCAGCTCATCCTTCACGCGGTTAATCTCCTCCTCTTCTATGCGCGGTGTCTGACAGATGATCTGTACCTCCACCTCGGTAGGCACGAACGGCAGGCTGTCCTGTGGAAGGGCAGAGAAATAGCGGCGTACGTCAGCCGGTGTGACAGTGATGTCCTCAACGAGCTTCTGCTTCATCTTCTGTACCTTCTGACGGTTCTTGAACTCATCACGCATCTCGTTACGCATCTCCGTGATTGTCTGGTGCTTGTACTCCTCCAGACGCTCACGTGAGCCATCGACCATCTCCAGCCAGTAATTGATCTGCTGTTCCACATCCTGTGCCACGTCAGCATCAGTGACCTCGATACTGTCGATATCCGCCTGATGGACGAAGAGCTTCTGCACTGCTATCTGTTCCGGGATGGTACAGTCAGGATCGCCCGACCACTTCACGCCCTCCATCGCAGCCTGCATACGCATGCTCTCGACGTCGGACTTCAGGATGGCCTCGTCGCCGACAACCCAGATGACCTCATCGATGATGCTCTGAGCGGGGACAACAGACACGATGGAATCGCCGGACAATGCTCCAGAGAGGCCAGAGGCAGGCGACACGGCGAGCCCCAGAAGGGGGATTGCTGCCAGAATGGGCAATATAAACTTTCTCGTTACTTTCATTTATGCTTATTTACTGTTTTCAAGACATCTTTGTTTACAGATACGGAATAGCGGCGGCGGAGGTCGTAGACCCAGGCTTTCTCAAGCATGTCCTGATAGTCGGCCACGACCTGGGCACGCACGTCGGTATAGTCCTCTGGACCTTTCTTCAGCTTCTTGCCGAAGACCGCGTTGATGGGATAGTCCTTGAGGATACCGGGATCTGACTGTCCGGCCTTTCCAGAAGGTGCAACCTTAAAGACCAGGCTGTCGACAGTACGGTTGTCACCCGCCTTGAAGAGTCCCTTCTCCACACGGATGCGGATCACAGAATCAGGGTTGAACGTCTTGCGCAGTGCATCAGCCCACTGGTCGAAGGGCAGTTTCTTCACGCATTTCTTCACCGCCTTCACATCGGCCTTGTTCTTCACATGATAGGCGATGCCCTTGAAACGGGGCTCCGACCATGCGTAGTCTTTCTTATGGTCCTTGAAATAGGCAGCCAGCCCAGCTTCATCTTTCGCAGCCTTCTCCCATACCTCACGGTTACTGATTTCATAGAGCAGCAGTCCGTCGTGATATTCCTGGATCAGGTATTTCATCTCAGGATCGGCGGCTCCCAGGGAGTCCGCCTTACGGCTCATCAACGCCTCCTGCGTGAGCGTGCCACCGGAGTTATCGACCATCTCACGGATCTTCTGTTCAGCAATCCGTTCGCGGATGCCCCGCTGTTCGATGTTCCTGACAATGGTGGCCTTCAGCGAGTCGAACGGCTCCAGCTGTTTCCTGTCTTTCATCAGGATGATATGATAGCCCAGTGGTGAGAGGAACGGCCGGCTCATCTCCCCTTTCTGCAGGGCGTATGCCTCATCCTCAAACTCCTTGAACGTCTGTCCTGGTGCTATCCACGTAGGCAGCTGTCCGCCATTGACGGCAGACCCCTTGTCTTCCGACACCTTCCTTGCCAGTTCCGCAAAGTCAGCACCGGCCTTCAGGACCCTGTAGACAGAGTCGATACGGTTCTTTATTCTGTCCTGCTCCGCCTGTGTGGCCTTGGTGGACAACGAGAGGAAGATATGTGCAGGCAGCACCAGTCCCTTAGGACCGATCATCTCCTTGGTACGTTCATACATCTGCCGTGCCTCCGCCAGCACATCAGCATCGGTGACCATCGCAGGACGCACCTGCTGGTCACGATACATGGCAAACTCCTCCCTGAAGGATGTCAGCGTGTCGAGTCGCGCATCGAGTGCTGCCGCCACCTTTAACTTATAGTTGATGAAAAGGTCCACATATTCATCGACGCTCTTCTTGTCGATGACGCCCTCGCCGTTGTTCTTGTTAAAGGAATATTCAAACTCAGACCTTGGCACGGGAACGCCATTCACGGTCATCACCACGGGATCTGTCTGCGCCATTGCCATGGTACTCATCAGGCAAAACGACAGAATCATCTTCAACCTCATCTGCTCAATTCGTGAAATTCGTATAATTCGTTGTTAAAAATCAATCGTTGGGACGGCTGTAGTTTGGTGCCTCAGAGGTGATAGTGATGTCGTGGGGGTGCGACTCGTTGACACCAGCGTTGGTGATACGAGTGAACTTGGCGTTGTGGAGTGCCTCGATGGTAGCGGCACCACAATAGCCCATACCTGAGCGCAGGCCACCGACCATCTGGTAGATCACCTCCTGTACCGTTCCCTTGTAAGGCACGCGCCCGGCGATACCCTCGGGCACGAGTTTCTTCGCGTCCTTGGTGTCACCCTGGAAGTAACGGTCCTTGGAACCGTGCTTCTGTTCCATCGCCTCCAGCGAACCCATGCCGCGATAACTCTTGAACTTACGGCCGTTGTAAATGATGGTGTCACCGGGGCTCTCCTCGGTACCAGCCACGAGCGATCCGATCATCACACAGCTGCCACCAGCAGCGAGTGCCTTCACGATATCACCCGAGTAGCGCAGGCCACCATCGGCAATCAGCGGGATGTCCGTTCCCTTCAGGGCACTGTACACATCATACACCGCACTCAGCTGCGGAACGCCCACACCAGCCACGACACGCGTGGTACAGATACTGCCCGGACCGATACCCACCTTCACAGCGTCGGCACCGTTCTCTACGAGCATCCTGGCAGCATCGCCGGTAGCGATGTTACCCACCACGATATCGATATTCGGGAAGGACAGCTTTGCCTCGCGGAGCTTCTCTATAACGCCCTTAGAGTGACCGTGCGCCGTATCAATGACGATAGCGTCGGCACCGGCATCGACGAGTGCCTGCATACGGTCGAGGGTATCGGAAGTAACACCTACACCGGCAGCGACGCGCAGACGACCCTTCTCGTCCTTGCAGGCCATCGGCTTGTCCTTCGCCTTGGTGATATCCTTATAGGTGATCAGACCTATCAGACGGTTATCCTTATCCACGACGGGCAGCTTCTCAATCTTGTTCTCCTGTAGGATCTGTGCAGCAGCGATGAGGTCGGTCTGCTGATGCGTCGTCACCAGGTTGTCCCTCGACATGATCTCCTCAACAGGACGGTCCAGACGACGCTCGAAACGCAGGTCACGGTTGGTGACGATGCCCACGAGGTGCTTCTCGTCATCCACCACGGGGATACCACCGATATGATACTCCGCCATGATATCGAGTGCCTGTGCTACAGTAGCCCCGAGAGGGATGGTGATAGGATCGTAGATCATACCATTCTCCGCACGTTTCACGATGGCCACCTGACGGGCTTGGTCGTCGATAGACATATTCTTATGAATCACACCGATGCCGCCCTCACGTGCGATGGCGATCGCCATCTGCGACTCCGTCACCGTGTCCATAGCTGCCGTCACGAAAGGCACGTTCAGCTCAATGTTACGGGAGAAACGGGTTTTCAACTCTACTGTCTTGGGCAGTACCTCCGAATAAGCCGGAATCAACAGGACGTCGTCGAATGTCAAGCCGTCCATTACAATCTTGTCATCAATAAATGAAGCCATATAATCTACCTTTGTTTTATAATTCACTATTCACTTAATTCGCCATCTCTGAGAGGAACTTGATCCTCACGAGCCTGATCTCATCCTCCGAGTATTCGTCGCCGAGCTCATCCTGAGCCACGCTCAGTCTGTCGGTATCCGACTCTGCGAAGTAGTCATAGATATCGTCCACATGATCCTCGTCCATCACCTCCTCAAGGAAATAGTCGATGTTCAGCTTCGTACCGCTATAGACGATTGCCTCTATCTCATCGAGCAGTTCGTCAAAGTCGATGCCCTGTGCATTGGCGATGTCGTCGAGTGCTATCTGACGGTCGATGCTCTGGATGATCTTCACCTTCAGCATCGACTTCTTGGCGACAGTACGTACACGGAGGTCAACCTGCCGTTCTATCTCGTTTTCCTTGCAGTACTTCGCGATAAGATCCACGAACTCCTTGGCGTACGGCTGCTTCACCTTGCCCTCGCCCACACCCTGGATATTCTTCAGTTCCTCGAGCGTCACAGGATAGTCGGTGGCCATCTGGTCGATGCTCACATCCTGGAAGATGACATACGGCGGCCGCTGCATGCGCTTCGACACCTTCTTACGGAGGTCGCGGAGCATGGCACTGAGCGTAGGATCGAGGGCACCTGTACCACCCTCATGGTCGCCAGACGACTCGTCGTCATCGCTGAACTCCGCATCCTTGACGATCATAAACGACTTCGGTGACTTGATGAACTTCTTTCCTGCAGCAGTGATCTTCAACAGTCCGTAGTTTTCCACATCTTTCTTTAGGAAACCTGCTATCAGTGCCTGACGGATAACGGGGTTCCATATCTTCTCGTCGTCATCCTCTCCGATGCCGAACTCCTCCAGTTCATGATGCTTATGGGCGAGGATCTCCTCTGTCTCCTTGCCCATGATGAAGTCGATGACATAGTCGCTGCGGAAATTCTCCTTGATGAGCATCACCACCTTCAGCACGATCACCAGCTGATTCATCGCCTCCACCTTCGTCTTCGGGTGCAGGCAGTTGTCGCAGTTGCCGCAGTTGTCCTTGTCATAGGTCTCTCCGAAATAGTGGAGGAGCATCTTCCGGCGGCATACGCTCGACTCCGCATACGCAGCCGTCTCTACGAGCAGCTGGCGGCCGATATCCTGTTCTGCCACCGGCTTTCCCTCCATGAACTTCTCCAGTTTGTCGAGGTCCTTGCTGGAATAGAATGCCAGACAGATACCCTCGCCGCCATCACGTCCTGCTCGACCAGTCTCCTGATAGTAGCCCTCCAGCGACTTCGGGATGTCATAGTGTATCACGAAACGCACGTCCGGTTTGTCGATACCCATACCGAAGGCGATAGTAGCCACAATCACGTCGATGTCCTCCATCAGGAAAGCATCCTGTGTCTGTGTACGTGTCGTGGAGTCGAGACCGGCATGGTAGGCGGCAGCCTTGATATCATTTGCCCGGAGGATGGCAGCAAGCTCCTCTACCTTCTTCCTTGAGAGACAGTAGATGATGCCGCTCTTGCCCGGATGCTGTTTAATGAACCTGATGATGTCCTTGTCGACATCCTTCGTCTTGGGCCGTACCTCATAGTAGAGGTTAGGACGGTTGAAGGAACTCTTAAACTCCGTGGCATCGACCATTCCGAGGTTCTTCTTGATGTCGGAACGCACCTTGTCTGTTGCCGTCGCCGTGAGTGCGATGATCGGTGCGGGACCGATCTCATTCACGATCGGACGGATACGACGGTACTCAGGACGGAAGTCGTGTCCCCACTCCGAGATACAATGTGCCTCGTCGACGGCATAGAAGGATATCTTCACCGTCTTCAGGAACTCCACATTATCCTCCTTCGTCAACGACTCCGGGGCGACATAGAGCAGTTTCGTACGTCCTGCAACGATGTCCGCCTTCACCTGGTCTATCGCCGCCTTGTTGAGCGATGAGTTCAGGTAGTGGGCAGTGCCCTCGTGTTCACTGAGGTTCGTGATGACATCCACCTGGTTCTTCATCAGGGCTATCAGCGGCGATATAACGATCGCCGTTCCTTCCATCAACAATGAAGGCAACTGATAGCACAGTGATTTTCCACCACCTGTCGGCATCAGCACGAAGGTGTCCTTTCCGTCGAGCAGGTTCTGAATGATACGTTCCTGATCACCCTTGAATTTATCAAATCCAAAGTATTTCTTTAATGCTTCTGAGAGATTGATCTTCTGGGGCATAAAAATCTTTTTTCGTTATTAATAGGCTTAAATATCTTTAGGAAGCCAGCCTGTGCAGACTGGACTTCTCCAACTGTTTCTTTACATATTCTCCTGTAACCTCAAATTTCTTTATCTTCTTTGAGGGTGCATCGAACATCGCATCCATCATCACATTCTCCACGATTGAACGCAGTCCACGGGCACCGAGCTTGTACTCCATCGCCTTGTCCACAATCACCTGAAGCGCCTCGTCTGTAAACGACAGTTTGATACCGTCCATCTCAAACAGCTTCACATACTGTCGAATGATAGAGTTTTTCGGTTCGGTAAGGATACGTTCCAGAGCCTCGCGGTCGAGTGGATTCAGATAGGTCAGTATCGGCAGACGACCGATGAGTTCCGGTATCAGTCCGAACGACTTCAGGTCCTGCGGCACGACATACTGCATCATATTTCCCTTATCAATTTTAGCGACATTCGTTATACTGTTATAACCCACCACATGGGTGTTCATACGCTGTGCTATTTTCCTTTCGATACCGTCGAAGGCACCGCCGCAGATGAAGAGGATGTTACGCGTGTCCACCTTTATATACTCCTGATCCGGATGCTTGCGTCCACCCTTTGGCGGCACGTTCACGTCGGTACCCTCCAGAAGCTTCAACAGTGCCTGCTGCACGCCCTCGCCGCTGACATCACGGGTGATGGAGGCATTGTCCGACTTTCGTGCCAGCTTGTCCACCTCGTCGATAAACACGATACCCCTCTGTGCGGCTTCGACATTATAGTCGGCCACCTGCAGAAGACGCGAAAGGATGCTCTCCACGTCCTCGCCCACATAACCAGCCTCCGTGAACACCGTCGCGTCGACGATGGTGAAAGGCACATCGAGCAGACGGGCGATGGTCCTGGCAAGGAGCGTCTTTCCCGTACCGGTGGAGCCCACCATGATTACATTGCTCTTCTCTATCTCCACACCGTCCTTGTCAACCGGCTGCTGCAGTCGCTTATAGTGGTTATAGACAGCCACCGACAGGAAGCGCTTGGCATCGTCCTGTCCGATGACATATTCATCAAGATACTTCTTTATCTCCTGTGGCTTAGGTACGCTAAAGCTCCCTTTTTTCTTCTCCTGTCCCGGGAGGTTCAGCCATTCCTGCTGCTGCAGGATCTGGTATGCCTGCTGCACGCAGTCCTCACAGATGTAGCCGGTGATACCCGTGATCAACAGCCGTACCTCCCTATCGGTCCTTCCACAGAAACTACAAGCTTTCTTCATTTCCTCTTCAGTACATTATCAATCATTCCATACTCCTTCGCCTCCTCAGCCGTCATCCAGTAGTTACGGTCAGAGTCGGCATACACCTTCTCGTAGGGGGTATGTGAATGCTCGGAGATGATGGTATACAATTCCTTCTTGAACTTCAGGATCTCCTTTGCCTCAATCTCGATATCCGATGCCTGACCCTGGACGCCGCCCAGCGGCTGGTGGATCATCACACGACTGTGTGGCAGTGCCGAGCGCTTACCCTCAGTACCTGCCACGAGCAGGACGGCTCCCATCGAAGCTGCCATACCCGTACAGATGGTAGCCACGTCGCTGGAGATGAACTGCATGGTATCGTAGATGCCCAGTCCTGCCGTCACGCTGCCACCAGGAGAGTTGATGTATATAGAGATATCCTTCCCTGAGTCCACAGAGTCGAGATACAACAGCTGCGCCTGAAGTGTGTTGGCAGTATAGTCGTCGATCTGTGTACCGAGGAAGATGATACGGTCCATCATCAGACGTGAGAACACGTCCATCTGTGTAACGTTCAGCTGACGCTCCTCCAGGATATAAGGGTTCAGGTACTGTGCCTGTGCCTTCATCACGTCATCGAGTGTCATACCGTCCATTCCCAAATGCCCTACGGCATATTTTCTGAAATCATTCTTCATATTCTTCTTACTCCTTCTAAATTACTTCTACTAACTCCTTTCTATGAAAAAAGGGTTCTCGACCTTTTTATCTCGTGATTGGGACACAAAGATAATCAAAAAAGTCGATAACCCATCAAAAAATGGAGTTATTTTTTCGTAAAAAAGCTTATTTTTCCTCCAAAAGCTTATTAAAGTCCTCTAAAGAGACCGCTTTTTCATCAAGTTTAACCACATTTTTGAGTACTTCCGTCAACTTAAGGTCGACTGCGCGGTCAACGAAGTTGTCAATGTTCTCGCGCTTCTTAAGCTGTTCGTTGGCATAGTTCTCCAGTACGTCGTCGGGCACATTGCTCATGCCATACTGGGCAAACTGTGCACGCATGGCGTTCTTGGCAACGGCTTTCAGATCCTCGTCCTTGACCTCGATCTGCTGTGCAGCAACAATCTGCTCCTTGATGAGGTGCCACTTCAGTTCCTTGATGCTGGCGTCGAAGTTCTTCTCTACGAAGTCCTCACCCTTGTCCTTGTTGTTCTGGAGCATGATACGCTTCAGCAGTGCCTCGGGGAACTGGAGGTCGCCGACCTGCTTCTCAAGGTAAGCACGCACGTCGAGCATGAACTTATAGTCGCTGCTGCCCTGGAACTGGGCTTTCAGCTGTTCAGCGATCTTTTCGCGGAAAGCCTTCTCGTCAGCAACGGTTCCCTCGCCGAACACACGGTCGAAGAGCGCCTGGTTGACCTCTGCGGGCTGGAAATGACGGATCTCCGTCACTTGGAAACTGAAGTCAGCGTTCACGTCAGCGATATCCTCCTTCTTCACCTTCAGCAGGGCAGCCACCTCTGCATCGTTGTCGGGATAAGCCTTCTTAGGGTTGAAAGTGATGATGTCGCCGGGCTTACAACCGTCGAAGAGCTTCTTCTGGGCCTCGTCCTTGATATAGGCGGGCATGACCATACCGGCCTCTGTGGTGATACCACCTTCGAGGGTGTTACCATTGTCATCGAGCTGACGGATGTCACCGGTGATGGTATCGTTGCCGCTGAACACGTCAGCCTTCACGAACTCACCAGCCTGCCCCTGGTACATCTCCACCTGCTGATTGATGAGCTTATCGTCAATGTTGATGGTGTAATATGCGATCTTGTCCTTACCGCTAAGCTTTGCCTCGAACTCAGGTGCTACAGCGATATCGAACACGAATGTCAGATCACCGTCCTTGGCAAAGTCCTGAAGCTCCTGCTTCTCAGTGTTCGGCAGAGGATCACCCAGCATCTGGATCTTGTTCTCACGGATATACTCATAGAGTTTCTCGCCCATCAGACGGTTTACCTCGTCAACCTTCACAGCAGTACCATACTGCTTCTTGATCATTCCCATGGGGACATTACCCGGACGGAAACCTGGAACCTGTGCCTTCTTACGATAGTCCTTCAGTGTCTTCTCTACCTTCTCCTGGTAGTCTGCCGGCTCAATGGTCATCGTCAGGATACCATTGATCTTATCGGCGCAATCAAATGCAATTTTCATCTTTTTATATACCTTATTTATTATTATATTCTAAAATTGAGATGCAAAATTACGATAATAAATCGAGAAATGAGCATCACAATTCGAAAATTATAATTTATTAACAGCCACACCAGTAAAACAATGTTTTACCTTTAAAGATCATATTGCTTCAACAGCAAATGAAGGTATACGTACTATTCGCCCTCAAAGCGTTTTTCCAGCTCCTGCAACTGGAAACTCTTCTTGCGGAGCTCGAACGACTCGGTGAGGTATTTCTGGCGCACAATCTCGTTAGCTGCGAGTTCCTCTGGCGTACCCTGGAAGAGGATACGGCCCTCAAACAACAGGTAGGCACGGTCGGTGATGGCGAGGGTCTCGTCGACATTGTGGTCGGTGATAAGGATACCGATGTTCAGATACTTCAGCTTATACACGATCTGCTGGATGTCCTCCACGGCGATGGGGTCCACACCAGCAAAAGGTTCGTCGAGCATGATGAACTTCGGTTCGATGGCCAGACAACGGGCGATCTCCGTACGACGGCGCTCTCCACCCGAGAGACGGTCACCGGTGTTCTTACGCACCTTTTCCAGACGGAACTCCGCAATGAGCTGCTCAAGCTTCTCCAACTGGTAGTCGCGCGGCTTGCCCGTCATCTCCAACACAGAGAGAATATTGTCCTCGACGGTCATCTTACGGAAGACGGAGGCCTCCTGCGCCAGATAACCGATACCGGC
>JAEEGL010170061.1_pt1 | contig 17131 bp, 14 predicted proteins | sample 9134231 | NCBI WGS metagenome assembly JAEEGL01 (sample SAMN16246548, study PRJNA631951) | gut metagenome | biome: gut microbiome; feature: rumen; material: fiber-attached | host: Bos | place: Iran: Karaj | collected 2018-10
CGCGGCCACATTTATCTTGTCGGAGAAAAGTCTTCCGAAGCCGCCGAGGAAATAGCAGCCGCCTGCCACGACAGTTGCGAAGATGGTGGAGATCATCATGCCCCTGTTCATGGCCTTCCCGCTCGTTATGGCATAGAACTTCTGCACCATCTGCGGCAGGCCCCAGGTACCGAGCGAAGTTAGTATCATAACGCCGAGAAGGTTAAGCGGATCCGGCCCGAAGAAAGATGCGAAAACGCCCGGAGTCGAGGATACCGCGGGATCGGAAACCTTTGCGAGCGAATCGAGCGCCGCCATGAAGCCGCCCTGCCCCCTGAGCACCGCGGCGATAACGGCGATAATGCCGGCTATCATTATTATGCCCTGTATGAAATCGTTCACGGCTGTGGCCATATAGCCGCCGGCGATAACGTAAACCGCTGTCAGCACTGCCATGGCTATGACGCAGACCGCGTAGTCTATCTTGAACGCCATGCCGAAGAGACGGCTCAGGCCGTTGTAGAGAGAGGCCGTATACGGGATGAGGAAAATGAAGATTATCGCCGATGCGACGAGCTTGAGAGTTCTGCTGTCGAATCTCTCGCCGAAAAACTGCGGCATGGTGGCCGAGCCGAGATGCTGGGTCATTATCCTCGTTCTGCGGCCGAGCACCGCCCAGGCGAGAAGCGAGCCGAGAAACGCGTTTGCTATGCCTGCCCAGGTGGCGGCTATGCCGTATTTCCAGCCGAACTGGCCGGCGTAGCCAACGAAGACCACCGCGGAGAAGTACGAGGTTCCGTACGCGAACGCCGTGAGCCAGGGACCGACGCTGCGCCCGCCGAGGACGAAGCCGTTTACGTCAGTCGCTTTTTTACGGCAGTAGAGGCCGACCGCTATCATTATCCCGAAAAACACTACCAGCAGCAGGGCCTTGATGAGAATATCCATTTCTTTTTCCTCCGTTTATATAAATCTCTTTATTATCGTTATGTATAAAAGCGCATTTCCCCGGAAAGTCCGTAAAATCAAAAATCCTCTGCGCTCTTTCGAGCACAGAGGACGAAATTACTTCCGTGGTACCACCTCAGTTTACCGGGCCCTCGCGGGCACGGCCTCTAGGATACTTTTCATATCCGCAACGCTTTAACGGGCGCTCCCGGCTTTCTTACTCGCGCTCAGGGCGCTTTAGGATCGCTGCTTCGAAGGGTAATTCATCCGCTGCTTTCTTCTGCCTTGCACCGACCGGCAGCTCTCTGCAAGAAAGGGATCAGCGGCTTACTGATTCTTCGTCACCGCATTTGGCTTTTTCTGTATGGCATATTAACACTTTAAAGCGTAAATGTCAACATCTTTTTTTATCTTATTTTTCGGGCTTTATCTCAGCCCGAACGCCATCAGGACCGCGCCGTATATCACGCTCGCCGTTATGCCGTATACGATGACCGGACCTGCCACTATGAACATCTTCACCGCCGTGCCGGTTATAAAGCCCTCGCTCTTGAATTCGAGCGCCGGCGCGGCTACGGCGTTGGCGAAGCCGGTTATCGGCACGAGCGTGCCCGCGCCCGCGAAGCGGGCTATATCGTCGAATACGCCTATCCCCGTGAGCAGCGCCGCGATGAATATGAGCGTAACCGATACGGCCGTGCCGGCCTGCGTCTCCGCGAGGCCGAGCGATAAATACGCTCCCTTGAGCGCCTGTCCCGCGCAGCATATGAGCCCGCCCACGGCGAAAGCTCTTGCAACGTTTTTCCCCACCGGCGACTTCGGCTCCGCATTCTTTGCGTAACGCTTGTATTCCCTGTTCGTCATATCCCTTCCTCCTACGCGCAGAACCTGTGCTTGCCTATCTTAACTATCAGCGGTCTGGACCATATCCACGCGCTGGTAGCCGTGGCGGGATTGAAATAGTATATCGCGCCGCCGGAAGGATCCCAGCCGTTGAGCGCGTCCCTAGCGGCGCTGTACGCGCTTTCGGCCACCGGCTGGTTGAACTGCCCGTCTGTTATGCACGTGAACGCGCCCGCCTGGTATATAACGCCCGAAAGGCTGTTCGGGAAAGAGGGGTGTTCCATGCGGTTGAGCACCACCGCGCCGACGGCCACCTGCCCTATATACGGCTCTCCCCTCGCCTCGGCCGATATGAGCCGGGCAAGCAGCGCCGTGTCGTTGGATATGCCCGCCGACGCCGTCGATGAGGATATGCCCATCTTCGAAAGAGTCGCGGGGCCGGCTATCCCGTCCTCCTCCAGGCCGTTATTCTTCTGGAACTTCTTCACCGCCGCGGTCGTACGGCTGCCGTAAATGCCGTCTACGGCATAGGAATAATAGCCCCAGTTTTTCAGCCTGGTCTGTATCTGTTTCACAGTCTCCCCGCTCGAGCCCTGCTTATACGACGCCGCGTCCGCGCTCTGAAAAAGTAGTATGAGCAGCGAATTCACTGCGAACACTATTGCCAGCGCGAGGATCAGCTTCCTTCTGTTGTTCATCCCGTTTCACCTTTTCCGAATGCTTTGAGGCTATTTTATGAAGCCTCCCGTCCGCTTATTCTTTTTGTTTCCATGTAATTGTTGCATATTTTGCTCCTCCGCTCTTGCTTTCGAGCCTTGAAAAGGATAAACTGTTTTTGCGTTGAAATACTTTTGGAGGCTTTCGTTTTATGCGTTTTCATATGCCGTTTCCCCGCCGCGGAGGATCGGCGCGGCCCATGTCGCCTCGCCGCCGGAGGCGCCGCCTTTTCCTCAAGGTCTTCGGCGCAGTAGTTCTCGGCGCAGTCATACTGGCGGCAATAATCTCATCCCCAAAAAAGAAAAAACCGGACCCCGTTCTTCCGGAGCCAGAGGTTCAGGAGCAGGCTCTGCCGGCGGAGACCGCGCAGCCCGTCGTACCGGAACCTGTTAGGGAGGTCATGCAGACCCCCGCAATAATGGGCGTCGTCTGCATCGATCCCGGCCACGGCTTCAGCGACAGCGGCGTTTATACCCCCCTTCTCGGCTCTCAAAGCGAAAAGGACATCGTTCTCGACGTCGCGCTCATGCTGAAAAGCAAACTTGAAAGAGCCGGATATTTCGTCGTAATGACCCGCGACGGTGATTATAATGACGAAGCCGGTCTGTCTTCTCTCGATTCTTCCGCAAGAGCCGACACGGCGAATCAGAACGAGGCCCAGCTTTTCATATCTCTGCACTGCGATTCCTACCCTGCCGATACTTCCGTTTCCGGCCCGCATATCTATTACATAGAAGAAAGCAGCGAGAACGTACAGCTCCTTATAGACGGCCTTTCCTCCGCTTACGAAGACGTCTTCGGCGTATCGCCGCCCGTAACGTCAAAGACGGAGAAGAGCGCCGTATCCGTACTGCGGCGCGTGGAAATGCCCGCCGCCTTTATCTCGCTCGGATACGTGAGCAATCCCGAGGAAGCCGCCGCGCTGCTGACGTCCGCCACAAGGGAAAAGGCCGCGGAGGCGCTTGCCCTCGGCATTGAAAACTATTTCAAGGCGTACGAAAAAAGCGAGGCGGAAAAGTTCGCCGCGGCCAGCGCGCAAAACAACTGATGAATAAGCAAATAAAAAAGGAACGGCTGTATGCCGTTCCTTTTTCTTTGCTATGTTGTCTTGCGGCCGTCAATGAGCCTTCGAGTCTATCTCTTCCGTGATCTTTTCTATGAAATCTTCCAGCTTCAGGGCGCCCTGGTCGCCGCCGGCGCGGGTACGCACGGATACCTGCCCGTTTTCGACCTCCTTGTCGCCTATGACGAGCATATAAGGTATCTTCATGGTCTGCGCCTCGCGGATCTTCTTGCCGATCTTCTCATTGCGTACGTCCAGCTCAGCACGGACGCCCCTGTCGACAAGCGCCGTGCAGACGCTCTCCGCATAAGCGTTTACGCGGTCTGTCACGGTAAGGATGCGGACCTGCTCCGGAGCAAGCCATGTCGGCAGATTGCCCATGGTCTCCTCCAGAAGGTAAGCCATGAAGCGGTCCAGCGAGCCGAGGATGGCGCGGTGCAGCACGACAGGCGTTTTTTCGCTGCCGTCGCGGTCAATATACTTCAAGTCGAATTTCGCCGGAAGGCAGAAATCCAGCTGGCAGGTCGAGAGCGTGTACTCCGCTCCGACCGCGGGACGGACGTTCACGTCCAGCTTGGGACCGTAGAAGGCGGCCTCGCCTATCTCTTCGGTAAAGTCGATCCCCAGCTCGATGAGCACTTCGCGCAGAGCGGCCTCCGCGCTGTTCCACATCGCGTCGTCGTCATGATACTTGTGTTTGTCTGCCGGATCGCGCAGGGAGAGCACGCAGCGGTAATCAGTAATGCCGAAGTCCTTATAGCAGTCAAATATCAGGTCGCATACGCGGCTGACCTCTTCCTTGATCTGCTCGGGCGTCACGAACAGGTGCGCATCGTTCTGGCAGAAATGGCGCGCGCGCTCGATACCCTTCAGAGTGCCGCTGGACTCATAGCGGAAATCGTGAGCGATCTCGCCGATCCTGAGCGGCAGGTCGCGGTAAGAATGGGGACGGCTGTCATAAATGCGCATATGATGCGGGCAGTTCATAGGCCGGAGGACGTACATCTCGTCCTCGACCTCCATTGCGGGGAACATGTTTTCTTTATAGTGATCCCAGTGTCCGGAGGTCTTGTAAAGCTCCACCGTGCCGACGCAGGGCGTCATGACGTGCTGATAGCCCAGACGCAGTTCCTTATCCCGTATATAGTTTTCCAGCTCGCGCCAGACCGTATAGCCTCTGGGAAGGAACATGGGCATGCCGCGGCCGACGAGCTCATCCGTCATAAACAGCTGCAGATCGCGGCCGAGCTTTCTGTGGTCGCGCAGCTTGGCCTCTTCTATGCGGCGCAGGTACTCGTCAAGGTCTTCCTTATTCGTAAAGGCCGTGCCGTATATGCGCTGGAGCATCTTGTTTTTGGAGTCGCCGCGCCAGTAAGCGCCCGTGCAGGAGGTGAGCTTTATGGCGTTGCCCTTGAGCTTGCCGGTATCGTGCAGATGCGGGCCGGCGCAGAGATCTGTGAAATCTCCCTGCTTGTAGAAGCTCAGCTCCGCGTCCTCGGGAAGGTCCTCAATGAGCTGCACCTTATACGGCTCGTTCCTCTCTTCGCCCATGAATTTAATGGCGTCCGCGCGGTTGAGAGTATACCTTTCGAGGGGGATCCTTTCCTTTATTATCTTCTTCATCTCGTCCTCGAGCTTTTCGAGAACGTCGGGTGTGAAGGCCGTTTCCGTATCGAAATCGTAATAGAAACCGTCAGCTATAGCGGGACCGATAGCGAGCTTCGTTTCGGGATAGAGTCTTTTAACGGCCTGCGCCAGAACGTGCGAAGCGGTGTGGCGGAAAGCCAGTCTGCCGCCCTCGTCCTCAAACGTGAGCGCCTTGAACTCGCAGTCCTTCTGCGGGACGTAGCTCAGGTCCACCACCTTGCCGTCTACGGACGCGGCAAGCGCGGCGCGGGCAAGCTCTTCGGATATGAGTCTTGCCGCGTCATAACAGTTTTTGCCTTCCTCGAGCTCGAGCACCGAGCCGTCGGCCAGTTTAAGTTTGATCATAATTATCCTCCATGCGGCTGCGCCGCTAAATTTGATTACTGTTTTGAAAAATAAAAGCACCCCTGAAAACTCAGGGGTGCTGAAATAACGCACGGTCCCACCCTGCTTGCGAAGCTGAAACCAAAACACTTCGCCGCTCTTTTCCGCTTAACGCGCGGCAACGTCCGCGCCTACTTGCTCTCGCTTTCGGACGGCTGCTCGCGGGAGGTACGCGAAAACACTTCCGGCAATGGGCGCTCCCAGCTTACGCGCCCAATCTCTGCTGCCCGTGCAAACGCATTGCCCGTTCATCGCTTTTGAAAAATTTTATTCATTTTAGCACCGAGTCTTCATTCTGTCAAGACGGACGAAGGCTCGTTTTTTCTTTTATTTTTTAAGGATTTCGCCTATCAAAAGCGTTATGCCGTAAAGCACCGGCTGATGGAGAACGTATACTATCAGAGCCCGGCGGCCTATCGGCGGCAGAACTTTGATCTTCGCCGTGTAAAACTTTTCCGGCAGCCGTCCGCTCCTGACTATCCCGCCGAACCACGCTCCGAGCAGGAAAACGAATATCCATGGCAGTATGGGAAAATAATCCGCCGAATAAAAGTCCCTCGTAACGAAGCCGAAAGGCCAGAGCCAGTCAGCCTGCACAGGCGAAAGTCTGCCCGTGAGCAGAGCCGTGCCGACGATCAGCGCGATATATATTACCGGGGCGGCCCTGTGCGGGAGCCGCTCCCAGAGCTTTCCCGTAAAGCCGTAGAATATCATCGCGAAGGCCAGAAAATGCAGCACTCCGAAGAGGATTATCATGTCCATGTACCACGTTACGAGCGTGATAATGAGCGCTATTATCGCGGCCTTGAGCCCGCGTTTCACGTTGCTGCGCGAAAAGCGCGAGGAAAGCCCCGACAGGAATATGAAGCAGCCGGCAAATATGTAGTGCAATACGTCCAGGATAGGATTCGTAAACAGCCACTCCGGCGCGTTCAGAAACTCCACGAGATCGTACATGAAGTGGTGCAGGACCATGAGTATGACGCACAGGCCCCGCAGGGCGTCTATGCATTCTATCCTTTTCTGCGGCTTGCTATACATTGAAGCGGAACAGAACGACATCCCCGTCCTGCATGATATAATCCTTGCCCTCGCTCCGTATAAGGCCCTTTTCGCGCGCCGCGTTCATGCTTCCGCATTCCTTGAGCACGTCGAAGGAAACTGTCTCCGCGCGTATGAAGCCGCGTTCTATATCGGAATGTATCTTACCGGCCGCCTTCGGCGCCTTAGTACCCTTCTTTATGGTCCAGGCGCGCACCTCGTCCGGCCCGCAGGTCAAAAACGATATGAGCCCGAGAAGCTCGTAGGAGCTCTGGATTAGGCGGTCGAGGCCCGACTTTTCAAGCCCCATCTCCTCGAGGAATATCCCGCGCTCCTCCTCCGGCAGCTCTATTATCTCCTGCTCCGTTTTGGCGCATATCGGCAGCATGGCCGAGCCTTCTTTTTCCGCAAATTCCTTCACGAGCCGGCAGTATTCGCTTTTCTCCACGCCGTCTGTCATCGTCTGCTCGTCAACATTGGCAACGTAAATGACGGGCTTTATCGTCAGCAGGTCGCTCGTGGCGATAAGCTCCATCTCCTCCTCGCTGCCGTCGAACGAGCGGGCGCTTTTACCGGCGTTCATATGCTCGTAAAGGCGCTCGAAGACCTCCGCCTCATGGAGGAATTTCTTATCGCCCTTGCCGGCCTTTTTGGCCTTGTCTATCCTTCTCTCGACCATCTCCATATCGGCCATTATCAGCTCGATATTGATGATATCTATATCGCGCAGAGGGTCCGTTCCGCCCTCGACGCTTATAACGTTGTCGTCGTCAAAGCAGCGGACGACGTGCACTATCGCGTCCGTCGCGCGGATATTGCTGAGGAACTTGTTGCCGAGGCCCTCGCCCTTCGACGCGCCGCGCACGAGACCGGCTATATCGACGAACTCTATCACGGCCGGGGTATACTTTTTCGGCGAATAGAGCTCCGCGAGAAAATCAAGCCTCTCGTCCGGCACGGTAACCACGCCGACGTTAGGATCTATAGTGCAGAACGGATAATTAGCCGACTCCGCGCCGGCGTTCGTAAGCGCGTTGAAAAGAGTGCTCTTGCCGACGTTTGGCAAACCCACGATTCCGAGCTTCATTTACATTTCATATCCTTTCAGGTTTACATTTCGGAGCCGCTTTCGCTCTCCGCCGGCAGCGTGCGGTTCTTGAGGAGGTACTCGAAGGTCTTGCCGTCCATGACCTCGTTCTCAAGCAGATAAGCGGCCGTGGTGGTGACGATATCGGCGTTCTCCCGCAGTATCGCCTCGCAGCGTACGTACGCTTCGCCGATTATGCGGCGCACCTCGTCGTCTATCTGGGCGGCAGTTTTCTCCGAATATCCCTTCTGCTGCGCAAAATCGCGGCCGATGAAGACCTCTCCTGAGCTGTTTTCAAACGATATGGGGCCGAGCGTATCGCTCATGCCGTATTTCGTGACCATTGCGCGCGCTATGGACGAGGCGCGCTCTATATCGTTCGAGGCGCCGGTCGAGATGTCGTTGAGCATCAGTTTTTCGGCCACTCTGCCGCCGAGCAGGGAGACGATGGAATCCATCATTTCAAGGCGCGAGTTGAAGCTCTTGTCTTCCTCCGGGAGGAATATCGTCATACCGCCGGCCATGCCGCGCGGGATTATCGATATCTGGTGCACCGGGTCGTGATGCTCGAGATTGCCTATCACGACGGCGTGCCCCGCCTCGTGGAAGGCAGTGAGCTTGCGCTCTTCTTCCGAGACGACCTTGCTCTTCTTTTCCGGCCCGGCGATGACCTTTATCATCGCGTCCTCGATATCGTCCATGGTGATGAAGCGCTTGAGCCTTCTCGCGGCGAGGAGCGCCGCTTCGTTCATGAGGTTTTCAAGGTCGGCGCCCGTGAAGCCCGTTGCCGTCTTGGCTATAACGGCGAGATCGACGTCCTCCGCGAGCGGCTTATCCTTGGAATGCACGCGCAGTATCGCCTCGCGGCCCTTTATATCCGGAAGGCCCACGAAGACCTGCCTGTCGAATCTGCCGGGACGCAGAAGCGCGCGGTCAAGTATATCGGGGCGGTTGGTGGCCGCCATTACTATAACGCCTTCGTTGTTGCCGAAGCCGTCCATCTCCACGAGCAGCTGGTTGAGCGTCTGCTCGCGCTCGTCGTGTCCGCCGCCGAGGCCTGCTCCGCGCTGGCGGCCGACGGCGTCTATCTCGTCGATAAAGATTATCGACGGGGCAAGCTTCTTCGCCTGGTCGAAAAGATCGCGCACGCGCGAGGCGCCTATGCCGACGTAAAGCTCTACGAAATCCGAGCCCGAGATCGAGAGAAACTGCACTCCCGCCTCGCCGGCCACGGCCTTAGCTATGAGCGTTTTGCCCGTGCCCGGAGGCCCTACGAGCAGGACGCCCTTAGGGATCCTCGCGCCGATATCGGTAAACCTCTTCGGGTTTTTGAGAAACTCCACTATCTCCTGCAGCTCGGCCTTCTCCTCTTCGGCGCCCGCGACGTCGTTGAAGGTGACTCGCTTCTTCTCATCGCTGCCGAGGCGCGTCCTCGCCCGGCCGAACTTCATAGCCGTCTTGTCACTGCCGCCGCCAGCGCTGCGGTTGATTATGAACGACATCAGGACCACGAAGATAACTATCAGCGCCAGGTAGAGCAGATAGGGCAGCCACCACGGAGTGCCGCGGCCGGCGTCGTAATCGTAATCTGTCAGTATGCCCTCTTCATACTGCCGCGTTATCTCTTCTCCGAGATCGTTATAAAACAGCGATAGGCTGTAAAGCTTATGCGTAACGGTAATACTTCCGTCATACGCTTCGCGCAGCGTCAGCACGAGTTGGTCGTTGTCAAGCACGAAGTATTCCACCTTTTCCTGCTCGAAAAGGCGGCGCACCTCGGAATAACCAATAGTCTTGTTTTTGTCGCGTGAGAAAAGGATGAATATCGCGGCCAGAAGAACAATGAATACCACGATATAGAAGCCTATATCCCGCTGACGTTTTGCCGGTTGTCTGTTATTCAAATGCACACTTCCTCACTTTGCTCCGGCACATTCCGGAACGGATTATAGCCCAGCCTTCAGGCAGGAGCCTTATTTATCCATATAAACTTCCGGTTTGAGTACCCCTATATACGGAAGGTTTCTGTATCTCTCGTCGTAATCAAGGCCGTAGCCCACCACGAAGCGGTTGGGGATGTCAAAGCCGCTGTAATCGGCCGTAAGCGGGACCTCTCTCCTCTCCGGCTTGTCAAGCAGAGTGCATATGCGCACGGAGGCAGGGTGGCGGTTCCTGAAATAGTTTATCAGATAGTTCAGGGTACGGCCGCTGTCGAGTATATCCTCAACTATGAGCACGTCCTTGCCTTCTATATCGGCATTGAGGTCCTTGGTTATTTTTACGGCGCCCGTAGTCTTAGTATTTCCGCCGTAAGATGATACCGCCATAAAGTCTATCTGGCAGGGCAGCTGGATCTTTCTGACAAGATCGGCCATGAATATGAACGAGCCCTTCAAAACGCCGATCACGAAGAGATTTTTGCCCTCGTAATCCTTGGTTATCTGTTCTGCCAGCTCTGAAACGCGCTCATCGATCTCGTTTTCCGATACAAGTATGCTCTCAATATCGTTTTTCATATCTGTTCCTCCGATGCTTTTATTTCTATTATCACGGCCTGCTCGCCCGTCTCCGCCGTTCTCCCGGCGTCCGCGCCGATGCCGAAGACTGCCAGCACGCCTTTATCGTCCGCTATTATCGGCACAAGCTGCCGCCTGGCCGCAGGTATTTTCCTCTCTATAAAAAGCTTTTTGAGCGATTTTCTCGCCGCTTTCCGCGACGTCCTTATCTCGTCACCGGTCTTTCGCGGTCTTATCGTTATCTCTCCGCTTATACTCTCCGGACGCAGATAAAACACGTGCTTTCCGCTCTTTTTTGCCTCTCCCAGCGACGCTCGCGCGCTAAGCCCCGTTCCCGGTATCTCCTTTATCTCGCCGGGCATCAGGACAAACGGCTCGAATGAAGCCTGCTCTTCGCTTCTGGCTGCGGTTATCAGCCCGTATTCCCGCCTCACCTTTACTCCGCGGCCAATGTCGGCCTCCGCAGACGGCTTCGGGTTTTCGAGCAGCGCCTCCATAGCGGCCACCTTCGCCGCGTCGGCACGGCCTCCCGCTCCTTCGGCAAGCATCTTGAGAGCCCTCGTCCGCAGCGCTCCGGGCGCGGCGAGCAGCGCCTTTACCTCCGCCTTTCCGTCGGTTATGAGCTTCGCGGCCTCGGCTCCGAGGTACTCCTCGTCTCTCCGGCAGAGCTCCGCTGTCCTCGCGGCCTTCTCGTAAATATCCGGGCACAGCGCGAGCATCACGGGCAGCACGCTGTGGCGCACGCGGTTGCGCATATAATCGTCTTCAAGATTGCTCGAATCCGTTACGTAGCCGAGCCCTCTTTCGGCGAGATAAGCCTCTATCTCCTCACGCGTAACGCAAAGCAGCGGGCGTATGAACTTTCCGCGCACCGGCGGGATGCCGCCCATGCCGCGCGTGCCCGCGCCGCGCATAAGATTCAAAAGAAGCGTTTCAGCATTGTCGCAGGCGTTGTGCGCCGTGGCTATTTTCTGCGCGCCGAGCTTTTCGGCCGTCTCCTCAAGGAACGCGTAGCGCAGCACTCGCGCCGCTTCCTCGGTACCGAGCTTTTTTTCTCCGGCATAGGCCGCCACGTCTCCCCTGCCGGATACGAATTCCACTCCCAGCCCCGCGCAGAGCTCGCGGCAGAACTCCTCGTCTCTGTCCGCTTCCTGCCCGCGAAGGCAGTGGTTGAAATGCGCCGCGCAGACGTTTACGCCCATTTCCCGCAAAACGGAAAGCAGGCATACCGAATCCGCTCCTCCCGAAAGTGCGCAGAGCACCTTTGCGCCTTCGGGTATCATATCGTGTTTTGCTGCGTACTGCGCGGTCTTATTCTTCATCGTACCTCGTTTCGAGCGGCGCGAAGGTGGTGAACTCCGGCATCCAGGCCAGCTTCACCGTTCCCGTCTCTCCGTGGCGGTTTTTAAGTACTATACATTCGGCGATATTGCGGTTTTCAGCCGAATCCTTGACGTAGTAGTCGTCTCTGTAAAGCCCGATCACGACGTCGGCGTCCTGCTCTATCGAGCCGGACTCTCTCAGGTCCGAAAGCAGAGGGCGCTTATCCTGCCTCGCCTCGTTGGCTCGGTTGAGCTGCGAAAGGCATATTACCGGCACGTCGAGCTCCTTCGCCATGATCTTCATCATACGGCTCATATCGCTCACGGCCTGCACTCTGTTTTCCTGGCTGCGTGTTTTCCCGTCCGCGCTCTGCATAAGCTGCAGATAATCGACCACCACCAACGCAAGATTCGGCAGTCTCCTGCACTGGGCGTTCATATCCGAAACGCTTATCGTCGGGTTGTCGTCTATCATTATATCCGTGGCGCTTATCGACGCCGCGGCCGCCGCGATCCTTTTCCAGTCGCTGGCCTGCAGGCGTCCCGTGCTGAGCTTCTGGCTGTCTACCTGCGCTTCGCTCGAGACCAGGCGCATGGCGAGCTGCTCCCGCGACATTTCCAGAGAGAATATCGCCACGGTCTTTCCCGTAGTCTTCGCCGCGTTGAGCGCGACGTTCAGGGCGAAGCTCGTTTTGCCCATGCCGGGGCGCGAGGCCACGAGCACGAGGTTTGAATCCTGCAATCCGAGTATTTTGCGGTCCAGCTCCGGCAGGCCGGTCGACATTCCCGGCAGCCCGCCGTCGTTCTTCGAGGCCTCTCTGAGCTGCTCGTATACCTCCACCATAACTGCGGATACGGGCTTGAGTCCTCCTATGGCGCGGTCTTTCCTTATGTTATATATCTTTTTTTCAGCGGCCTCCAAAACGGCACCGGCTTCCCCGCCATCCATCGCCATTCCGTTTATTTCGGCGGTGGTCGCCGCGATGCTGCGCAGCAGCGAATTGTTGCGCACTATCGCCGCATATTCAAGGACGTTTACCGTTGTCGGCGTTATCTCCATAAGCTCGCGCAGATATCTCTCCGTGCCGTCGTTGGCATAGCCGCGCACGCGCATCTGCTCGAGCACGGTCACGGCGTCTATGGGCTGCGAGTAGTTGAACATGGAAAATATGGTTTCAAACATCTCCCTGTTCGCGGCTATATAAAAATCTTCAGCCTTTACCGCGCCTATAACGTCCGCCACGCAGCGCGAATCAATGAGCATCGAGCCCAGGACCGCCTGCTCGGCCTGCGTGTTGTGGGGCATCATTCTTGATGTAAGCTCGTCCATAATCTCTCCGCTCCGCGGTCACTTTTCTTCCGTGACCACCAGATGTATAGTTCCGTTTATCTCATATCCGAACTTGCACTTTACCTCGTAGCTTCCGAAGGCCTTAATGGGCTCCGCCTGGACTATCTTGTTCTTTTCGAGCTCTATCCCGTGCTGCTCAAGCAGCGCGTCTGATATTTCCTTGGACGTCACCGAGCCGAAAAGGCGGCCGGCCGAGCCGGCTTTCGCGGAAATGCGGACTATGCAGCTCTCGAGCTTTTTCGCCGCTTCTATAGCTCCGGCTTTCTCACGCTCTATTTGCGCGAGTCTTGCCTTTTCCTGAAGCTTCATGGTATTGAGATTATCGGCCGTGGCCTCAACCGCGAGCTTGCGCGGGATGAGGTAGTTCCTGCCGTATCCGTCCGATACGTTTATCATCTGTCCCTTTTTGCCCTGGCCCTTAACGTCCTGCTGCAGTATGACTTTCATATTTCTCTCTCCTTTCACTGATTATCTTCCGCCGGAGCGGAAGTACAAAAATCTATGCTTGCCAAAAGATCCGGCAGTACCTGAGACGGCGTTTTGTCCGCTATTTGGGCGCCGGCTGTGGATTTGTTGCCGCCGCCGCCGAGCCTTTCAAGTACCATCTGTACGTTCAGATCTCCTATGGATCTTGCCGAAATGCCGGTGGTGTGCTCGTCTATCGCAAATACCACGAACGAGGCGCTGATGCCGTATATATTCAGCAGCTCGTCCGCCGCCTGGGCGGCGACAGTTCTGTCTACCGGCTCGTCGCGCAGCGCAAGCACCGTTCCCCGGCCGTATTCCTTTGCGTTTTGTATGATGCTGTATTTTTCTATCGTGCTGCCGAGATCGCTCTGCAGGAGTATCTTAACTTCCGTCGTGTCCGCTCCCGCTCTGCGCAGGAAAGCGGCCGCCTCGAACGTGCTCCCGCCGGTGCGGAGAGTGAAGTTCTTCGTATCGAGCATTATTCCGGCGAGAAGCGCCTCGGCTTCGCAGCGGAGTATATCGTTTTTATCGATCTGATACTGAAGCAGCTCCACCACGAGCTCCGAGGCCGAAGAGGCGTACGGCTCGTGGAAATTGAGCGTAGCGTTGTCTATGTGCGTGGCGGCGCGGCGGTGATGGTCGATTATGACTATCTTGTTGCAGCTTGAGAGCAGATCGGGCGAATCCGTCTGCTCCGGCCGGTTCGTATCCACTATCACGAGGACGCTCTTGCCGTCTATCTCAACTATAGCGTCCTGCGGGGTCATGAATGCATCCGCGTACTCCGGCGCCTTCATCATATTCTTTATCAGCTGACCGGCCACCGTGGTTTCCGGATCTACCACTATCTTTGCCTTTTTGCCTAGCTTTCTCGCTAGGCAGCATACGCCGACCGCCGCGCCTACGGAATCGAGGTCGGCCTGCTTATGGCCCATCACATATACGGCAGAGGCGTCGCTGATGAGCTTGACAAAAGCGTTTGCCATTACTCTCGATTTTACCTTAGTGCGCCTTTCCATCTCCATGGAATGCCCGCCGTAGAACTCGAAGCCCAGCTTGTTTTTCACTACCGCCTGGTCTCCGCCTCTCGAGAGCGCCATCTCAATGGCCAGCGTGGCGAAGGCGTAATCCTCCGCCATATCCGCTCCGTCGCGTCCCACGCCTATGCTCAGCGTGGCCGGGATCCCTCCGGCGCCCTTTATCTCGCGCACGGAATCGAGCAGTGAGAATTTCTCCGCGACGAATTCCTTCAGATACCTGCTTTCGAAAACGAAAGCGTACCTGTCTCTGTCGTACTTGCAGAGCAGTCCTCCGCAGGGAGACGACCAGGCGTTTATCCTCTCGTCGATCTGAGCCAGAACCGCCGATTTCTGCGCGTCGGTCGCAGTTTTGAAGAGCTCCTCGTAATTATCTATCATCAGTATCGCCGTTACCGGGCGAGAGTTTTCGTATTCGTCTTTTACCTCGGCGAGCTCGGTTATGTCCATCCAGTACGTCGTACACACGAGGCCGCCGTTTTCGTCACCGTTTTCGGAGCGCGCCACGCTTCCGTAAACTCTGTATCTCCTTCCGCGCAGCTCAACGAGCTGCGGACATTCGTTTCTGCCCTCGAGCAGCCACTTTGCCGAGAACCCCGGGAGTATGTCTTTGAGTCTGGTCTCGAAAACGTGCTCTCTGTCGCCGGTTATGCGCAGGAAATCCTCGTTGCTCCAGAGCACCTCTCCGTCCGATATGCGAAACATCACGGTCGGCAGCGGAAAGTGTGTAAGGGCTTCCTTTGTGGTCTTATCCAGCTCGTAGGAAACCGACTCCATGTATTTTATTATCTCTCTGCGGCGGCGTACCGCGCTCACGCGCGAATAAGCGAAAAGCACCACCACAATCGCTATCTCCGCCACGGCGAGCCTCCATTCGAAGAAAACCGAGGCTATGGCGAATATCACAAGAACTATGAAATAAAGACGCATGGACGGTTCCGTTATGCGCGAAAACTTCTTGTTCATATAAGCATCTCTTTTCTGTTTTTTGTCAACAGCGTATTATACCCCTACTATATTAGTGTATTATACCAAAGAATGTCCGGCAGTACAATAAGAAATTAGCTTTGTCTTTGCCGCGGGGAGACTTCGGCTTAAACCCCCTTTACAAAACGGAAAAACTATTATATAATCGCCATGCTCCATCATGGAGTAATTTGCGCTGCATCCCTTAAAGGGAGCAACAGCAGGAGGTAATTTAATATGAAAAGCTACCGCGATCTCTCTGCGAGAACAAAACGTCTGACTGTCCTCGCCCTGCTGACGGCTATAGTCGTTGTACTGCAGCTCGTCGGCTCTTTCATCCGCTTCGGCCCCTTCTCGATCTCTCTCGTCCTGGTGCCGATAGTCATCGGCGCCGCCATCTGCGGCCCGGCAGCCGGCGCATGGCTCGGCTTTGTATTCGGCATCGTGGTCCTTCTCTCGGGAGACGCCGGCGCGTTTATGACTGTAAACGCTTTCGGCACCATCGTCACCGTCCTTGTAAAGGGCGCTGCAGCCGGTTTCCTGGCCGGGCTCGTCTACTCCCTTTTTGAGAAAAAGAACCGCTATCTGGCAGTGATCGCCGCGGCTGTCGTATGCCCGGTCGTAAACACGGGCATTTTCCTTCTCGGCTGCCTGGCGTTCTTTATGCCGACCATCACCGCCTGGGGCGAAAGCCTCGGCTACACGGACGTGGGCAAGTACATGATCCTCGGCCTCGTCGGAGCGAACTTCCTCTTTGAGCTCGGAGCGAACATCGTCCTGAGCCCCATCATCCTCCGCCTTATCAACATCAGAAAAAAGAGTTAAGGAGCGCTTAAAATGATTCTTGCGGTCGATATCGGCAACACCAATATAACCGTAGGCGGGCTCGATGAAAAAAAGACATATTTCCTCGCCCGTCTTGTCACGCTCAGGGATAAGACTAAAGACGAGTATGCCATAAACCTCAAGGATCTCATCGAGATACATAAATTCACCCCGCACGATATCGAGGGCTCCATTGTCTCCTCTTCGGTCCCTCAGCTTGAGAGCACCTTTTCCAGCGCGATAGAGCTTCTCACAGGGCACAAGCCGTTCGTCGTCGGCCCGGGAATAAAGTCCGGCCTGAATATCAGGATAGACAACCCCGCCCAGCTCGGCTCCGATCTGGTCGTGGGCGCGGTAGCCGCGCTCAAGGAATACGAAACGCCGCTCATCATCTTCGATCTCGGCACGGCGACTACCGTATCCGTAATAGACAAAAACCGCAATTTCCTCGGCGGCATCATCTACCCCGGTGTTTTTGTAGCGCTCGACGCTCTGTCAAGCCGTACTTCCCAGCTGCCGCGCATAGCGGTGGAGCCGCCGTCGAGACTCATAGGCACGAACACCGTCGACAGCATGCAGAGCGGCGCCGTTTACGGCAACGCCTCAATGGTGGACGGCATAATCGAACGCATCGAGGAAGAGCTCGGCTCCAAGGCAACGGTCATTGCCACGGGCGGCGTAGCCCACCGCATAGTCCCCCACTGCCGCAGAAAGGATATCATTCTCGACGATAACCTGCTGCTCAAGGGGCTGCTGCTGATATACCGCAAGAACGTAAAATAAAAGCTCAAAAAAAGCCTGCCGTTTTTTCAAGCGGCAGGCTTTTTTATTCTTGCGTTATCCCTCGTCCGGGCAGGTGAAGCCGTATACGTCGTCCAGCATGCGCAGAACTCCCTTGCGCCGTCCGTTATCGAACGGCACAACGCGCAGCGTTCCC
>JAEEGL012651219.1_pt1 | contig 17131 bp, 17 predicted proteins | sample 9134231 | NCBI WGS metagenome assembly JAEEGL01 (sample SAMN16246548, study PRJNA631951) | gut metagenome | biome: gut microbiome; feature: rumen; material: fiber-attached | host: Bos | place: Iran: Karaj | collected 2018-10
ATCCTCCATCATCAAACTGTAGGTAGGATACGAAAGGACACCCGACAAGGCACTCACCGTTCCTCTGTCCGTACGGAAACTGCTTGCCCATGCATTGGTAAAGTTCACGCCCTGCTCCATCCAACGACACAGCTCAGGCGTTACCCCTACAGCGCCACCCAACGTTTCAATAAAAGAAGCACCAAAGCTCTCCAACTGAATGGTCAGCACATTAGGACGATTGGTGGTCAACAACGTATCTGTGATATCATCCATCTCCTCGGGGAAGAGATTGCCGGCCCATTCTTCACAGGCCTCATCGCTCATACTTCTGAACTGCTTGCTGGGTGTCTTATGGTAAATCCACAAAGAATGCAGCATGTGAGCTGCTGGATTTACGGCAGCATGGTTCAGCACAATGGGTTCAAACTCAAACACGCTGGACTCTGTTATCCTGTGTCCCGTCACACCAAAAACCGTAAAGGCAAGCAAAGCTCCTGTTGCCAGGAAGTTGGTACGGTTAATACCCTTTCCGTCTTCCGTTATACGCTTAGGTGTCAGCAAAACAGCAATAACGATAGAACCCACAATAGCAATAACGGCAGATGACAAGCATGTAACGATATACACAGGCGAAGCACTGGCACCTGCTGAGCCTGGCGATGACATATAGTTAAAGATACAGGCATCCAACTTAAACTTCCAATGGTGATACATCACAATATCACCAGCCGTAACCAGCACTACAAACAACACTGCCAAAATCAGGTAGGGCGACAGGATTGCCCTCAGTCGTAAGCCAGGATAATACATGGTAGCCGCTGTGGCAGCCCACACGGGTACTGACAACAATGCCGCCAGACTCAAATCAAGTGGCAAGCCTACCCACAGGACATCCCAGATATTCATTAGCGTGCAGTGCTCTCCAGCATTGTAAAGCATGAAGACCACCTTCCCCATCAGCGCAATCACTGTGAGGAAAAACATGAAGCGGAAAATATATAATACTCTTTTCACCTAAAGTCTTTTTTTTCTTTATTTACGTCCAAAGTCTGCAGGAATCTCGCCCCATTGAGCGGTCTCCCACTTCAGCACTGGCGCATGCTGCGGATTTTTCCAAAGCCAATCCTCTGCACGGGCTATCAACTGAAAGAGTCCTTCTGTCTGAGGCGTATGCTCCAACTTGGTCTTGCACCTGCGGTTCTTTACCCACAGAATGGCGTTGTACGAATCGCTATACACCTTCATATCCCAGCCTTTCTGCTTTATCAGTGCCAAGGCATGGACGATAGCCAGAAATTCACCTATATTGTTGGTGCCATGTACTGGTCCGTAATGGAACAGCCGCTGCTCATTGCCCAGATACACGCCCTGATACTCCATAGGACCAGGGTTGCCGCTACAACCGGCATCTACGGCAATGGCATTAAAATCAACAATACCCTTCAGCTTTTCGTAATCCATTTTAATTCATTGAACATTGAACATTGAACATTGTCCGTTCCCGTTATCGTTTTTTCCTTACATTCTTTCAGGAACTTCAATGCCCAGCAAGCCCATACCGTTCTTGATTACCTGACTTACGGCTGCAGAAAGGGCGATACGGAACAGGCGCTTCTTCTCATCCTCCTCGCGCAGCACGCTAAAGTCATGATAGAACTGATTATACTCCTTCACCAGCTCATAGCAGTAGTTGGCAATGCAACTGGGGTTGTAGTCGGCACCGGCTTGCTTAACGGCAGCCTGGAAGCCCTGCAAGTGCTGGATGAGGCTTATCTCCTTGTCGCTCAACTCTGTATCCTTAGCCAATGCAGTAAGATCTACCTCGCCTGCCTTTCTCAGGATGCTTCGAATTCTGGCGTACGTATATTGGATGAAAGGACCGGTATTGCCGTTGAAGTCGATACTCTCTTCGGGATTGAACAACATATTCTTGCGAGCATCCACCTTCAGAATGAAATACTTCAGGGCACCCATACCTACGATGCGTGCTATCTCCTGAGCCTCTTCCTCTGTTATGCCCTCCAGCTTGTTTACTTTATCGGCACTCATCTGCCGGGCATCGCTAATCATAGTGGCAATCAGATCATCGGCATCTACGACAGTTCCTTCCCTACTCTTCATCTTACCATTAGGCAGCTCCACCATTCCATAGGAGAAGTGAACCAAGTCCTTACCCCACTTGAAGCCCAACTTATCCAGCAGGATTGAGAGTACCTGGAAGTGGTAGTTCTGTTCGTTACCCACCACGTAGATCATCTTATCGATGGGGAAATCCTGGAAACGAAGCTTAGCTGTACCGATATCCTGCGTCATATAGACACTGGTACCGTCGGAGCGAAGCAGGAGCTTTTCGTCGAGTCCTTCTTTTGTCAGGTCGGCCCATACAGAGCCATCCTCTCTGCGATAGAAGAAGCCCTTCTGCAGACCTTCCTCCACCTTCTCCTTACCTTCCAGATAAGTATTGCTCTCGTAGTATATCTTGTCGAAGCTTACACCCAATGCCTTGTATGTCTCATCGAAGCCGGCATAAACCCACTCGTTCATTTTCTTCCATAGGCCACGAACCTCAGGGTCGTTCTGCTCCCACTTCACCAGCATCTCGTGAGCTTCCTTTATCAGTGGAGCCTCCTGCTTGGCCTGCTCCTCATCCATACCTTGGGCAACAAGCTCCTTCACCTGTTCGCGGTAATGCTTGTCGAAGGCTACATAGTAGTCACCAATCAGGTGATCGCCCTTCTTGCCAGAGGTCTCAGGTGTCTCGCCATTGCCATACTTCAGCCAAGCCAACATGCTCTTGCAGATATGAATACCACGGTCGTTGACGATATTAGTCTTCACCACCTTGTTACCATTGGCCTGCATTACATTGGCCAAAGCCCAACCCAGCAGGTTGTTGCGTACATGGCCGAGGTGCAAAGGCTTGTTGGTGTTAGGACTTGAATACTCTATCATCACCAAGGGGCTCTGCTCCGTAACAGGCGTAAAGCCGAAGGTGGGATTCTGCTGAATGCTCTCCAACAACTCAATCCACTGAGCGGGATTAATGGTCAGATTCAGGAAGCCCTTGATCACATTGAACTTGCTGATAACCTCGGGCACCTTAGCCACTAAGCACTCTCCTATCTCCTGTGCAGTAGCCTCAGGAGCCTTCTTGCTCATCTTCAGAAAGGGGAACACCACCAGTGTCAACTGGCCTTCAAACTCAGCTCTGGTCTCCTGCAGTTGCACCATTTTCTCAGGTATCTGCTGACCATACAACTCCTCAATTGCAGCCTGAACGGCCTTCATTATTTTGCTCGTAATTTCCATATACTACATTATATATATAATTTTCGGGCTGCAAAATTACGAATAAGTGAGCGGAATACAAAATAAAAAGGTTTTTATTTTTATTTCTGAACGAAAGTAATTTCGAGACAGCGTCTCAAAGTTTCGAAAAATCGAGAGCATAACAAAAGAATTCATTCTTTTTTATGCCGAGATGGAGTAATTTCGCCATCTTAATGGCAAAGTTTCGAAAAATCGAGAGCATAACAAAAGAATCTTCAAAGAACACAATTGTAAATCTTTTTCAACGAAAGGACAAAAACTATTATTAACAACAAAATTTGCAAGTATTAATCTCCGCAAATTTTTCTCTTAATAGTAACACTTTTTCCTATTAATACCCCCGTTATATAACCTCGCCCATTTTTTCTCTCACGTGTAAAAAAATATTTTCCTTAACTAGGCAGTAAATTTTCTCTAACTAGGCAGTAAAAAGTTTGTCATGAAAATTGTTTTGATTTTTCCATTCATTAAAGTTCAGCTTCCACTAAGAATAAGAAGTCTTTTTGCGTACAAACACAAATACACATAAAAAAAGTAAGGGGACTTCACAGCTCCCTTACCCTTTAAAACTAAACCTTAACTATGAAAAAATCTAATGTAGTGCAAAATTCGTAATATTTACACAAACCGCCAAAGAAAAAAGAAAAAAAAGATGCGCTCGTTGACACTTTTTAACAAAAAGATGGTTTCTCGAATGGTTTTTCTCAACAAAAAGGGGCGAAAAGCAACAAAAAGATTAGATTTTTGAGACGATGCCTCGAAATTACGCCCTCTCAGAACAAAAAAAATAGATTCTTTTTGTATTCCGCTCACTTATTCGTACCTTTGAGTTTACTTCGTAACCTCGAAATTACTCCATCTCAGCATAAAAAAGAATAAATTCTTTTGTTATGCGTTCGATTTTTCGTAATTTTGCAGCGCGAAATGCGCATTTCGATTTTTAGATGAAGAAATTACTGATAGAAACATACGGCTGCCAGATGAATGTAGCCGATAGTGAAGTCGTGGCCAGCGTGATGGGAATGGCGGGCTATGAGATGACGGAAAATATGGATGAGGCAGATGCCGTTTTCCTGAACACATGCTCCGTTAGAGACAATGCAGAACAGAAAATCATTAGCCGACTTGAATTCCTCTACAGCTTACAGAAAAAAGGACGCAAAATTATTATTGGTGTTTTGGGCTGTATGGCTGAGCGCGTAAAAGACGAGTTGATAGAAAATCACCATGCAGATATTGTAGTAGGACCAGATGCCTACATGTCCCTACCCGACCTGATTGCACAGGTAGAATGTGGGCATAAGGCTATCAACGTAGAGCTATCTACGACTGAGACTTACAAGGATATTGTTCCCCAGCGCATCTGTGGCACACACATAGGAGGTTTCGTGACCATTATGCGCGGATGTAACAACTTCTGCCATTACTGCATCGTTCCTTATACAAGGGGAAGGGAAAGAAGTCGTGACGTAGGAAGTATTCTGCGCGAATGCCGTGATCTGGCCGACAGAGGATTCAAGGAAGTTACGCTCTTGGGACAGAATGTGAACAGCTACCTTAGCGAGCAAGTTTCTTTCCCTGAACTGCTCAGACGTGTAGCCCGCGAGGTGCCCAACATGAGGGTACGTTTCACCACATCGCATCCTAAGGATATGAGTGACGAGACCTTGCGTGTGATTGCCGAGGAGCCAAACATCTGCCATCACATCCACTTGCCTGTTCAGAGCGGAAGCGACAGAATACTGAAACTGATGAATCGCAAATATACCCGCGAGTGGTATCTGGACCGCGTAGCAGCCATCCGCAGGATTATCCCCGACTGTGCCATCAGCACAGACATCTTTGTAGGATACAGCAGCGAGACGGAAGAAGATCACCAGCTAAGTCTGAGCCTGATGCGCGAATGCCAGTACGATAGCGCCTTTATGTTTAAATACAGCGAGCGCCCTGGCACCTATGCCAGCAAGCACTTGCCCGACGATATACCCGAAGATGTAAAGATTCGTCGTCTGAACGAGCTCATCGCTTTACAGAACGAGTTGTCTGCCGAGAGCAACAAGCGCTGCATCGGACAGGAATACGACGTGCTGCTGGAGGGCGTAAGCAAGCGAAGCAGGGACCAACTGTTTGGACGAACAGGACAGAACAAGGTGGTTATTGTGGACCGCGGCACTCACCATATAGGCGAAACAGTTCGCGTGGTGATAACGGAGAGTAGCAGCGCTACGTTAAAAGGAACAGTTAAATGTTAGACTTTAGACTTTAGTTAAGTGAATAAGAAAAGAAAGACAACGGCTTGGAGAATTCTGGCATTCATTAATACCATCGTAACCACTATGGTATTGATTCTGCTGGGTTTGGTACTTTTGCTGACGCTTACTGCCAACGTGGTAGGTGACTCGGTAAGAGAAAACCTCGTAGTGACTGTGGTCTTACAAGATGATACGCCAACGGAAGACGCCCAGAAACTGCAAAAGAAACTATGCGCCAAGCCTTATGTGAACAGCATAGAATACGTAAGCAAGGAACAGGCACTGAAGGAACACGTAGAAAGCATGGGCATCGACCCATCGGAATTTCTGGAAGCCAACCCCTTCCCCATCTCTATGGAAGTAAGCATGAAGGCTGACTATTCAAACAACGACAGCCTGCTTTGGATAGAAAAGGAACTGGAGGAAATACCACAAGTGGATGAAGTTGTCTATCAAAAGGACTTGGTAGAGAACCTAAACCGCAACCTCACGTATGCTTCACTGGTTTTGTTAGGTATAGCAGTACTGCTCATTATTGTCTCATTGAGCCTCATCTACCTGACCGTTCAGCTGATTGTATACAACCACCGCTTCATCATCCATACCATGAAGCTGGTAGGTGCCAAGTGGAGCTACATCCGTCGTCCCTTCCTGATAAACGGTTTTTGGATAGGACTGATATCAGCCATCTTAGCCGATGCCGTTTTGTTTGGCTTGATTATGTGGGCAGCTAAATATGATGAGGCCATCATGCAATACATAACACAGCAAAACATGCTTATCGTGGGAGGAAGCGTGTTAGCTATCGGATTGCTCATCACCATAGTTTGCACCTATGTGTCTGTAACAGGTCAACTGTACAAGAAAACAAGGAAGCTTTATTAAGCCTCTCTTCCGCCCCCAGAAATGAAAAGGGACGGAACAACAAAGAAAATTACAATCTGCAATAAACAGTAAATCATCAATATAGCAAATAAAGAAAAAGAAGATGAATAATTTTGCATTTTCAAAGATTAACTACATTCTGCTGGCCATGGGAATGGCTATAGTTATCATAGGACTGATACTGATGGCAGGCGAAGGAAGTCACGAGGGTGTCTTCAATGCCGACATCTTCAGCGCCCGTCGTATTAAGGTTGCTCCGCTGGTTAGTCTGGCTGGGTTTGTATTCATCATGATTGCCATTATGTACAAATCAAAAGCCGAAAGAAAAAACGCAGAAAATAAGGAGAATTAATAGATATGAGTGATCTTCAAGCTTTATTGTTGGGCATAATACAGGGCCTCACAGAATATCTGCCTGTAAGCAGCAGCGGCCATCTGGAGATAGGTAAGATGTTGCTGGGTATTGACCCTGAAACGGGTGGACTGCAATTTGACATCGTGGTGCACGTTGCCACTGTGATGGCTACGCTGGTTATCCTGATGAGAGAAATCCTGTGGATTCTGAAAGGATTGGTTAAGTTTGAGTGGAACGATGAGACTAAATATACACTCAACATCATCGTCTCCATGATTCCAATAGCCATTGTTGGTTTATGCTTCAAGGATAGCATAGAAGGACTCTATGCCAACGAGCATGTACGCACGATGGTAGTTGGTGTCTGCCTATTGATTACGGCAGCATTGCTCACACTCACCCACTTCTACAACGGAAAAGAAAAAGAAAACCTCTCGCCATTGGATTCCTTTATTATAGGTATTGCTCAGGCTGTGGCAGTTCTTCCAGGCTTAAGCCGTAGCGGTAGCACCATAGCTACAGGACTGCTGTTAGGAAACAACAAGAAGAAACTGGCACAGTTCTCTTTCCTGATGGTAATTCCCCCTATCCTGGGTGAAGCCTTATTGGACTTCAAACACCTCATATCACCCAGTGCAGAGTATCTGGCAGAACACGGAGCTTCTGCTCCCCTTTCCGCATCGGCATTATCCATAGGCTTTTTGGCAGCATTCGTGGCAGGTTGCTTTGCTTGCAAATGGATGATTTCCATCGTTAAGAAGTGTAAGCTTATATACTTTGGCATCTACTGTGCCATAGCAGGAACACTGGTGCTGATATTAGGGTGAAAGTTGATAATTAATTAAAGCCTAAAGTCTCAAAAAAGATGAACTTCCAAGCCGGGGAAATATTATACTTCGACAAGCCGCTTCACTGGACCAGCTTTAATCTCGTAGCAAAGGTACGCAGTGCCTTATGCCATAAGATAGGAGTGCGAAAACTGAAGGTGGGACATGCCGGCACCTTGGATCCCTTGGCAACAGGAGTCGTAACCATTTGTACAGGAAAAGCCACCAAACGGATTGATGAGTTGCAAGCGCACACCAAAGAATATGTTGCCACACTGCAACTTGGCGCCACCACCCCATCATTCGATTTGGAAACTGACATCGATGCCAACTTTCCCACGGCACACATCACCGAACAAAAAGTAAGGGAAGTGCTGACGCAGTTCATGGGAAGGATAGAGCAGGTACCTCCAGCCTTTTCTGCTTGTAAGGTAGACGGGCATCGTGCCTACAACTTAGCCCGAAAGGGAAAGGAAGTGCAACTGAAAGCCAAAGTTCTGGTTATCGATGAGATAGAGTTGCAAGACTTCAGCCCCGAGACCATGCAGATGACCATCAGGGTGGTATGTAGCAAAGGGACCTACATCAGGGCCTTGGCCAGAGACATAGGAGAAGCACTTCAGAGCGGTGCCCATCTGATAGCCCTGCGAAGAACGAGAGTAGGAGATATCCGAGTGGAGGACTGCATGAAGGTGGAGGACTTCCCCGAATGGTTAGAGAAACAAGAAATAGAGAAAGAAACAGAGTCAGATAACGATTAAAGAAATACATTACAATCTCATGAAGCTATCACAATTCAAGTACAAACTAACTGACGAACGAATCGCTCAAGAACCAACCCCATTCCGCGATGATTGTCGCCTGATGGTAGTCCACGCTAAGAGTAAATACATTGAGCACCGCAAATCTTTCCGCGATGTGCTGGAGTTTTTTGACGAGAAGGATGTTTTTGTCTTCAACGACACAAAGGTATTTCCCGCTCGTCTGTATGGCAACAAAGAAAAGACTGGCGCCAGGATTGAAGTATTCTTGCTCAGAGAGCTGAACCAGGAAATGCGCCTGTGGGACGTCCTTGTGGACCCTGCTCGCAAAATCCGTATCGGCAATAAGCTCTACTTCGGTCAGGACGAGTCTATGGTGGCCGAGGTTATAGACAACACCACCAGTCGCGGTCGTACTCTCAGATTCCTATACGACGGACCACACGATGAGTTCAAGCGCGCCCTCTACGCATTAGGAGAGGCACCCATACCCAAGCATATCATCAAACGTCCTACAACTCCAGAAGATTTGGAGAACTTCCAGTGTATCTTTGCAGAGAAGGAAGGTGCTGTTACTGCTCCCACAGCAGGACTCCACTTCTCTCCCCAACTGATGAAGATGATGGAAATCAAAGGCATCGACTTTGCCTATGTAACCCTGCACTGCGGTCTTGGCAATTTCCGTGAGATAGATGTGGAAGACCTTACCAAGCACAAGATGGACAGCGAGGAGATGCACGTTGACCAGAAAGCCTGTGATATCATCAACAATGCAAAGGCAGAAGGACGTAAGGTGGTAGCTGTAGGAACAACCGTACAAAGAGTCTTAGAGTCAGCTGTCAGCGCAGACGGAAAACTGAAGGAATATGACGGATGGACCAACAAGTTCATCTTCCCTCCCTACGACTTCACACTGGCAGATGCCATGATTGCCAACTTCTATCCTCCCTATAGCACACTGCTCATGCTTACCTGCGCTTATGGTGGATACGACCTGGTAATGATGGCTTACAAGGAAGCCCTGAAGTTCAACGAGAACGATCCCGAGAACCGTTACCGCTTCGGCACCTATGGCGATGCCATGCTTATCTTACAAGATTAATGCATAAACTATACATAGGCTTAGGTTCCAACTTAGGCAATAAAGAAGAGATGCTCCACCGAGCCCTTGAGCTTATCAACAAGCACATCGGCTCGGTGAAGCGTACCTCATCGTTCATCGAGACAGAACCTTGGGGATTCCAAAGCGAAAATACCTTCCTGAATGCCGCCTGTCTGGTAGAGACCACACTTACGCCTATGCAATGCCTTAGGGAAACGCAAAAAATTGAGCGCCTCCTAGGCAGAACACAGAAAAGCAAGGATGGGGTGTATCACGACCGGCCCATTGATCTGGACCTGCTCATCTATGATGACGTAGAAATGAATACGCCAGAACTTACTCTCCCCCATCCTCACATGCACGAACGTGACTTCGTCATGATTCCTTTGAGGGAGATTATTGAACATTAAACAAAAAATGTTCAATGTTCAATGTTCAATGTTCAATGTTTTTTCGTATCTTTGCACCCGAAAACAAAATGTGGATAGATTTGGGCTGCTTGCAACCACAGTAAAAAATGCTAAAAAGAGAAACTTAAACGTGTTTCTCACGCATTTCTGCCCGATTTCTCTCCCCATACATTATTAATTATATATATAATTGTATTATGGGATACTTATTTACATCCGAATCAGTTTCTGAAGGCCATCCTGATAAAGTGGCCGACCAAATCAGCGATGCCGTACTGGACAAGTTGCTGGCTTTCGACCCCAATTCGAAGGTAGCATGCGAAACACTTGTCACCACAGGACAGGTAGTTATGGCTGGTGAAATAAAAACAGAGGCATACGTTGACCTACAGCGTATCGCCCGCGAAGTAATCAACCGCATTGGCTACACCAAGAGCGAATACATGTTCGAAGGCAACAGTTGTGGTGTCTTGAGTGCTATCCATGAGCAGAGTGCCGACATCAACAGAGGCGTAGAACGCTCCAATCCTGAAAATCAGGGTGCAGGCGACCAAGGTATGATGTTTGGATATGCTACCAACGAGACAGACAACTACATGCCCTTAAGTTTGGATTTGGCTCACCGTCTGCTAATGGAATTGGCTGTCATCCGCAGAGAAGGAAAGGTAATGACCTACCTTCGCCCAGATGCCAAGAGCCAAGTAACCATAGAATACAGCGACGAGGGTATTCCTCAGCGCATAGACACGATTGTTATCAGTACTCAGCATGATGAGTTTGATACCGATGAGGCTATGCAGCAGCATATAGCCAAAGATGTAAAGGAGATTCTGATTCCTCGTGTATTGGCAAGTATTAAGAACGAGAATATCCGCAACCTCTTTAACAGTCAGATTACTTACCACGTAAACCCAACGGGTAAGTTTGTTATTGGTGGTCCTCATGGAGATACTGGTCTGACCGGTAGAAAAATCATCGTTGACACTTATGGCGGAAAGGGTGCTCACGGAGGTGGTGCCTTCAGCGGGAAAGACCCATCTAAGGTGGACCGCTCAGCAGCTTACGCAGCCCGTCATATCGCCAAGAACATGGTGGCAGCAGGTGTGGCAGACGAGATGCTGGTACAGATAAGCTACGCCATTGGTGTTGCAGAACCCGTAAGCATCTACGTTGATACCTACGGACGAAGCAAGGTACCTTTCACCGACGGAGAGATTGCACAGAAGATAAAGGAGCTGTTCGACCTCAGGCCCTACGCTATAGAGCAACGTCTGAAGCTTCGCAACCCCATCTACGAAGAGACAGCAGCCTATGGACACATGGGACGTGAGCCAAAGATTGTCACCAAGCGCTACGAATCTCTGTACCGCGAAACCAAGGAGGTAACCGTGGAACTCTTCACATGGGAGAAGTTGGACTACGTACAGAAAATACAAGAAGCCTTCGGGATATGTCAGAAATAAAACGCATCTGTATCTATTGTTCCAGCAGCACCAAGATTGACGACTGCTATTTTCGCGATGCCAGAAAGCTGGGTCAACTGATGGCCGCCAAGGGCATAGCCGTAATAAACGGTGCAGGAAAAATGGGATTGATGCAAGCCTCTACCGACGGATGTCTGGAGGCTGGAGGAGAGGCTATAGGCATCATCCCCTCCTTCATGATAAAGGAAGGTTGGTGCCATCAGGGAATGACGCAGATTATAAAAACCCCTGACATGCATATCCGCCAACAGAAGATGGCAGAGATGAGCGATGCTGCCATCATCCTGCCTGGCGGTTGCGGCACCCTTGCCGAACTGATGGAACTCATCACTTGGAAGCAGCTGGGTCTTTACCTGAAGCCCATTGTCATCTTGAATACCAACGGATACTACAATCCGCTCATACAGACACTTCAGCAAGCCGTTGAGCAGAACTTTATGAGACAGCAACATTCTGCCATCTGGCAAGTTGCGAGCACACCGGAAGAAGCGCTGAAGCTGGTTTTGGAAACACCCCTTTGGGATACTAGCATACGAAGATTTGCCGCTATATGACAGAGTTTCTGTGTGATACCATAAGCACCGACACCATCGCCTCGGATTCCATCCCCTTGGCAGAAACGCCACAACCTTTTTATGAGGATATGGGATTCTTCCAAGGGAATCCACTCATGCACCCCGAGGTTAAAGTTGGCCAAACCGGATTTGAAGGTATCCCAAGAGCGTACCAACTATGGCGTGACAACTGGGTTGTCTTATTTGTCCTTGTTTGCTTTGTCCTTTTGGCATTGATACAGAAAAGGATCAGACGACAGATTGTCCCGCAAGCCAAGGAATTCTTCTTCCCCTCCAAGAACACCACCCGAAAGGAGAAACGCGAGGGAAACTACGAGCAACTGATACCCTTGCTTATGGCATTGATTCTAAGCGTTATGGGCGGTTTGGGGGTATTTATGTACACACAAAGACAGCTGCATCTCTTCTTAGGGCAGATTTCACCTTACACCCTTATTGGAATATATATAGGAATTTGGGTATTGTATTTTATTCTCAAAAGTCTTCTCTCAAATTTTATTAATTGGATTTTTTTTGACAAAACAAAAAGAGAAGCGTGGCGAAAATCCTATTTTTTCCTTTTTATTATTGAATCTTTTTTCTTTTTTGCGGTCATAATTTCCACAATATATCTTAATCTTTCGCCTGCCATTCCGTTATGGATTATCCTTTCTATAGGGCTTGTAATCAAAATATTGCTTCTTTACAAAACTTTTCTAATCTTTTTTCCTAAATTCTATGGCACTTTGCATTTAATTGTGTACTTTTGCACACTCGAAATCATGCCATTATTGGCAGTTTTCAAAGTGCTGATTAGAGTGACAGACGAACTGATAGTAAAATTCTAAGACAATTATGATAAAGAAGATATTGGTATCACAGCCCAAACCCTCTTCAGAAAAGTCTCCTTATTACGACATTGCAGAGCGTATGAATGTGGAGATTGTTTTCCGTCCTTTTATTAAGGTACAAGGCATTACGCCGAAGGAGTTCCGTGCTCAGAAAATCTCCATCTTAGAACACACGGCAGTTGTATTTACCTCAAGACATGCCATTGACCATTTCTTTACCTTATGTAAGGAGATGCGCGTTGTCATTCCAGAGGATATGAAGTATTTCTGTATCACGGAAACCGTGGCACTCTATATTCAGAAATATGTACAGTATCGCAAGCGCAAGATATTCTTTGGTGAGACAGGAAAGATTGACGATCTGGTTCCATTGATGGCAAAGCACAAGAACGAGAAGTATTTCATCCCCATCAGCGATGTTCACACGAGCCAGTTTGGTGAGATGCTTGACGCCAAGAAACTTGTACATTCAGAGGGCATCATGTATCGCACGGTAAGCAACGACTTCCAGGAAGGCGAGCCCTTTGACTATGACTTGCTCATTTTCTTCAGCCCCAGCGGTATTCAAGCCCTGCTGAAGAACTTCCCCAATTTCAAGCAAGACAAGATTTCCATCGGAACATTCGGCCCTGCCACAGCAAAGGCAGTTCTGGATGCCGGCCTTCGTCTTGACTTCGGAGCTCCCTCACCAGAATACCCAAGCATCACCTCTGCCATTGCTGCATACGTGAAGAAGGTTAATGGAATCGATTAACGAACGTTTTACGCTATCCAAAGAAGAGCGCCTTTGCAGCAAAAAAGCCTTAGAAGAACTCTTTGAAGGAAGCAACAAATCAATACTGGCTTACCCCATAAGGGCAGTGTTCCAGCAAACAGAAGAGACAGGAATCCGCATTATGGTTTCTGTCTCTAAACGCTTTTTTAAGCGTGCTGTGAAACGCAACAGGGTAAAGCGCCAGTTACGCGAGGCTTATCGCCTGAACAAGCATATTCTCAAGCCTGCAAGCGGAGGCGTAAACATCGCTTTTCTCTGGAACAGCAATGACCTGCTACCTACCGCGAAGATAATGGAGAAAATGCAGAACCTGTTAAATAAAATCAATGAATCCGTTTCAGATACTTCAACCACTGTCTGAACTTGTGGGCAGTATGCTGATTCTTCCTATACGGTTTTATCAGAAATGCATCTCCCCCCTTACCCCGCCATCGTGTAGGTTTACACCAACTTGCAGCCAATACGCCATAGAAGCTATACGTAAACACGGCCCCATAAAAGGGATGTATCTGGCTATACGAAGAATCCTCAGATGTCACCCGTGGGGCGGATCCGGATATGACCCAGTACCATGACAATACCCTACACCAACTTTCATACGCATCACCCAGTCTTTGAAAACGAGCTCTCGTTAGGCTGCGAGGAACATGGCATGGACCGCCGTTGGGAGACGCCTTTATCCGAACAGGAAGCCTCCTTCCGCCAACATGTCATGGAAAGCGAGCACAAGGGAAAACCTTTGGTGATTCATTGCGTAAGGACGTTGGAGGAAATTCTACGTGTACGCAAGGAGATGCGCCCCCAGCAACCCTGGATTATGCACGGCTTCAGGGGAAAGCCCCAGCAGCTACAGTCACTCCTTTCTTCCGGCATATACGTATCCTTCGGTTTACATTACAACCAGGAGAGCCTCATGCAGTGTCCCTTAGAGATGATGTTTCTGGAAACGGACGATGAAGCAGCCCCTATAGAACCGCTATATAAAGAGGTGGCACAGCTGAAGGGAATCAGCGTAGAAGACCTAAAATTGGAAATGTGGGAAAACGCAAATAAGTTATTTCCGCATTTGGCCAAAAACAGATAATTTTATAACTTTGCCGAAAATTAATCTAAAACAAGCAGATAGAATTATGGAATTCAACAAGATTACGGCTGCTGAGGCAGCTGCCCTTATCCAAAACGGACAAACAATCGGTCTGAGTGGTTTTACTCCTGCAGGTGTTCCCAAGTGTACTCCCGCAGAGATTGCCAAGAAGGCAGAAGCTGAACACGCTGCCGGCCGTCCCTTTAAAATCAGCATCTTTACAGGAGCCAGCACAGGTCAGAGTTGCGATGGTGCATTAGCTAACGCACAGGCTATCGATTTTCGTGCGCCTTACACCACAAACCCTGATTTCCGCAAGCATGTAAACCTCAACGAACTTCATTATTCCGACCTCAACCTTTCTAACATGGCTACCCAGATTCGCCAGGGTTACTTGGGCGATGTAGATTGGGCTATCATTGAGGCTTGTGCCATAGAGAAGGTGAGCAACAAGTGCCACATCTATCTGACTGCTGCAGGCGGTATCAGTCCCACCGTTTGTCGTTTGGCCAAGAATGGTATCATCATCGAGTTGAATGCCTTCCACAGCCCCGACAGTAAGGGAATCCATGACGTTTACGAGATTGAGGACCATCCCTACCGTAAACCCATCAATATCTGCAAGGCCAGCGACCGTATTGGTAAACCATACGTAGAGGTGGATGCCGACCGCATTATCGGCGTTATAGAGTGCGATGTACCCGATGAGGCTCGTGCTTTCAAGGATCCAGATCCTATCACCACCCAGATTGGTCAGAACGTAGCCGACTTCCTGTTGCACAACTTGAAGACAGGCCTCATCCCCAAGAGCTTCCTCAACCTGCAGAGTGGTGTAGGTAGCGGTGCCAATGCCGTATTAGGTGCTCTGGGTCAGTGCCCTGAGGTGCCCGACTTCCATATCTATACCGAGGTACTGCAGGATGCTCCCGTTGGTCTGATGAAGCAAGGTCGTGTACTGAGTGCTTCTGCTTGCTCTCTGACCGTTACCAATGAGTGCTTGAAGGATATCTATGCCAATATGGACTTCTTCAAGGATAAGCTCGTGCTGCGTCCATCAGAAATCAGCAACAGCCCCGAGGTCATCTCACGCATTGGCGTTTGTGCCCTGAATACAGCCATCGAGTGCGACCTCTACGGTCATGTCAACTCCACCAAGATTTGTGGTACTAAGATGATGAACGGTATCGGCGGTTCTGCTGACTTCACCACATCAGCATACCTCTCTATCTTCACTTGTGGCTCTACTACCAAGGGCGGTGCTATCTCCAGCATCGTTCCCTTCGCCAGTCATATCGACCACACCAACCACTTCATCGATGCAGTCATCACAGAGTATGGTGTAGCCGACCTGCGTCACAAGAGTGATATGCAGAAGGCCGAAGAGCTGATTAAGGTGGCTCACCCTGACTATCGCCCCATGCTTCAGGACTATCTGAACTATGCAGCCAAGAAGGGCGGTCACACTCATCACGAGTTGTCTGCTGCCTTCGCTATGCACGACACCTTCCTCCGCAAGGGCGACATGCGTCTGACCGACTTGGCAGAATACATTAAGTAAGATAAAAGAGGATATCAAAATAAGACTTCACTCCTAAGATAAAGTGAACCCCGAAAGTTGGATAGAAACACTTTCGGGGTTCATTTTACAAACGATAGAGCCATAATTTGCATACCGAGTATTTAAGAGGCAAACGAAAATTAATCAACTTACAAAATAAATTATTTAAGTTGATTACTGTCCAAAATCAAGTTGATTTTTGCTCAAAAACAAGCTAAAAAGAATTCTGCGGCCAAACCCATCGAATTCTACGTCCAAACCCATCGAATTCTGCGTGCAAACTATCGGGATTCAACCTTCATAAATTTTACACCATTCTTCCCTATTCTTTCTGAAAACAAATATACAATAATACGTATCATGTACCTGTCCCCGCATCACCGTGCAATAAATTTCTTCATGGTGTATTGTATTATGCGTAATATTCAATCTTCAGTTCATCACTCACGATGTAATCTTCATGGTAATCGTCATTATAAATGTAGACAATACGAAGACCGCGATATTGTATGGGCACCTTCAAAGTATCAAGCAAATGCCATCGTGGACGCCCGAAGTCATAGGATGCCCTGTCCAGCACTATGCGATTACTTACCCAATCGAACTGGTAGTACCCGCCCCCAATGCATTGGTCATCCCCTATCAGCAGATCTTTATGCTGATTGACCATGCCAAGACGGAAATACCCATCCATTGTTATGATGAATTTAGGCAGTTCCATCATTATATCAGCTTTAAAGCATACAAGCCCACCCAAATCTGTGCACAATCTCACGCAGCAGATTACGGTCGCGAACGGGAATAGTAACAGTAACGGTTTCGCGCTGATTATCCGTCGTATCTGTGTTTGTTGCCTCAAGGTCATACTGAGCCTGAGCTGAAACCAGAATCTTTGCTGGAATACCAATGGCATTCTCAATC
>JAEEGL015794146.1_pt1 | contig 17131 bp, 13 predicted proteins | sample 9134231 | NCBI WGS metagenome assembly JAEEGL01 (sample SAMN16246548, study PRJNA631951) | gut metagenome | biome: gut microbiome; feature: rumen; material: fiber-attached | host: Bos | place: Iran: Karaj | collected 2018-10
CACAATATGCCCAGGGACAGAATTGAACTGCCCACACGGGGATTTTCAGTCCCCTGCTCTACCAACTGAGCTACCTGGGCATCTTCCAGAGTTTGTCCCCAGCCTCTGAAATGGCGACCCGGATGGGGCTCGAACCCACGACCTCTAGCGTGACAGGCTAGCGTTCTAACCAACTGAACTACCGGGCCATATTAGTGGGAATTACAGGGATCGAACCTGTGACCCCCTGCTTGTAAGGCAGATGCTCTCCCAGCTGAGCTAAACTCCCATGCACAAGCTTTCCACTCATGCTGCCGGTCTTTCAACGCGGCTAGGCCATTATACTCTTGCGTGAGAGGGTTGTCAACACTTTTTTTGCGGGTTTTGCAACTTTTTTTCTTGCCCTCTTAATCACTGTTTCACTGCCCTGCGAAGCCGGGTGAATGGCAAAGCATTTGGTTTCCCGGAAATGCGGCGCCATCACTCGGTTTGCCATTTGCCCTTTGCCCCTTACCATTTGCCATTTGCCATTTGCCCCTTGCCCCTTGCCATCGGGCCGGTTTGGCGGTATAATTGACAGCGGACGTGACGGCGGTCAACGATCAATTTAAAAGAGAACGGTGAGTCAATGAAAAAGTACATTCTTGCCCTCGACGAGGGTACGACCAGCGCGAGGAGCATATTGTTCGACCGGGAGATGAATATCGTTGCCCTCGCACAGAACGAGGTGCCGCAGATTTTCCCAAAGCCCGGCTGGGTCGAACAGGATCCGCTGGAGATATACGCGAGTCAGTTTGCGTCGATGACGGAGTGCGTTGCCCGCAGCGGGATAGCGCCGGAAGAAATTGCCGCCGTCGGCATCACGAATCAGCGCGAGACCACGATAGTCTGGGAAAAAGCCACCGGGCGGCCGGTGTACAACGCCATCGTCTGGCAGTGCCGCCGCACCGCGGACATCTGCGGCGAGCTGGAGCGTCAAGGCTGCGCAGAGCTGATCAGCGACATCACCGGACTGAAGATCGACGCGTATTTCAGCGGCACCAAGATCAAATGGATACTGGACAACGTACCCGGCGCACGCGAAAAGGCGGAGGCCGGCGATCTGCTGTTCGGGACCGTTGACACCTGGCTGATGTGGAAGCTCTCCGGCGGCCGCGTCCACCTCACGGACAACACCAACGCCTCCCGCACGATGCTGTACAACCTGGCGGACCGCACCTGGGACGAGCGGCTGCTCAAACTGCTGGATATTCCCCGCGCCATGCTGCCCGAGATCAAGGCCAGCAGCGCGCTCTACGGCGAAATAGATTTCATGGGCACTCGGCTGCCGGTGTGCGGTGTGGCGGGCGACCAGCAGTCGGCGCTGTTCGGTCAATGCTGTTTTGACCCCGGCGAGATGAAGAACACTTACGGCACCGGCTGTTTCCTGCTGGCGCACACGGGCGGCAATATCGTCCGCAGCAAACACGGCCTCATCACCACCGCCGCCGCGGCGCGGGAAGGAGAACCGCCGGTGTACGCGCTGGAAGGCAGCGTTTTTGTGGGCGGCGCCGTGGTCAGCTGGCTGCGGGACGGGATGCGGCTCATTGACGAATCCCACGACAGCGAGTATTTCGCGCGGAAAGTCCGGGACAGCAACGGCGTGTACGTTGTCCCCGCCTTCACCGGCATGGGCGCCCCGTACTGGGACATGCACGCGCAGGGCGCCATATTAGGATTGACCCGCGGCACCAAACGCACGCACATAATCCGCGCCGCGCTGGAATCTATCGCGTACCAGACGGACGATGTGATCAAGTCCATTGCAGGGGACTGCGGCGGCGAGCTGACCGCGCTGAAAGTTGACGGCGGCGCTTCGGCCAACGACTTCCTGATGCAGTTTCAGGCGGATATTTCCAATATTGACGTCATCCGCGCGGAGATGAAAGAAGCAACTGCCGCCGGCGCCGCGTACCTGGCCGGACTGGCCGCGGGCGTATACAAAGATACCGCGGAGATCAAAGCGCTTGCCGGCACTCACCGCGCGTTCTTCCCGGAGATGGATCCCGAAGAGCGGCGCGCCAAGCTGGAGGGCTGGCACCGGGCGGTCAATGCGTGCCGGGCGTACTGAGCCGGACTTGTTAAGGAGGAAAACTCATGAAAAAGACTGATTTTAATGTGCCGTCCACCGACGGGATCCATACCCTGAAAGGCGTCGTTTACGAGCCGGACAACCGGCCGCTGGGGCTGTTTCACGTGGTCCACGGCATGTCCGAACATATCGGGCGGTACGACGAATTCATGGCGGAACTGTGCAACAAAGGCTGGCTGGTGTGCGGCTTCGACAATCTCGGTCACGGCTACACCGCGAAAGATGACAGCGAGCTGGGATATATCGCCCCGAAAGACGGCTGGAAATACCTGGTGCGCGACGTGCAGGCGTTCCGCGAAGGCGTGGCGGCGGCGTTCGGCATCAGCTATCCGTACGTGCTGATGGGCCACAGCATGGGCTCGTTCATCGCGCGGCTCGCGGCGGTGGTCAATCCGCGTCCCGACAAGCTCATCATAATGGGCACCGGCGGTCCGAATCCGGCCGCGGGTCCGGGCAAGGCGCTGGCGGGGGCAATTGCCGCCGTCAAAGGCGACAAACACGTTTCCCCCTTCCTGGAAGGGATCGCGTTCAAAGGCTACAACGACCGCTTCAAGGACGATCCGGACAGCGATGAGTTCAGCTGGCTGTCCACGCTTAAAAATACGCGGATCAAGTATATTGCCGACAAATACGCGGGTTTCCACTTCACGTCCAGCGGAATGAAGGATCTGATAACATTGACCAAGAAGACCGGGGACAAGAAATGGTTCGCTGCGGTCAACAAAACGCTCCCTATCCTGCTGGTCTCGGGCTCCGAAGACCCGGTGGGCAATTACGGCAAAGGCGTGGAGCAGGTATACAAACTGCTGAAGGCGCAGAAGCTCAAGCCGGAGCCGCAGCTCAAACTGTACGAAGGCGCGCGGCACGAGATACTGAACGATTTCTGCCGCGAGCAGGTAATAAACGATATTCTGACATTCATCAGCTGAGGAGGATATATCTATGAAAAAAGTCACTTTACTGGGCGATTCTATTCGAATTAACTACCAGGCGCGGGTGCGCGAGCTGCTGACGCCGGATCATGAAGTGTTTTATTACGATGACAACGGCCGCTGGGCGCAGTACACGCTGCGCAGCCTGTTCGACTACAGCGCGCAGATTGCGGGCAGCGACGTGATCCACTGGAACAACGGCCACTGGGATCTGTGCGACATATTCGGCGACGGCAATTTCACGCCCGAAAAGCAGTACGCGGAGACGCTGAAGCGCGTTGCCGACCGCCTGCTGACCATCACGCCGAAGGTGATATTTGCCACCACCACCCCGGTACGCCCCGAAAACGTGTACAACAGCGACGCGGCGATCCGGCGCTACAACGAACTGGCGGTGACCACGCTGACGCCCATGGGGATCGAGATCAACGACCTGTACGGCACCGTGGCGCGGGACATTCCGCGTTATATCTGCGACGATCTGATCCACCTCACGCCGGAGGGCATAGAGCTGTGCGCCGCGCAGGTAGCGGGGGCAATACGCGCAAAACAGTAAAAAACGGTTGACAACCGCCCCGAAAAAGGATAATATCGGAGTGTCTGCAACGCGACCCGCGTTGCCGCCGCACGGAAGGAGAAATTGCTTTATGAAAAAGCTGGTGCTGTATACTAGTATAGACGGAAATACGGATGCCGTGGCCCACGCGATCGCGGATCGTATCGGCGCGGATCTGGCGCGTCTGGTCAGAGTTAAACGCGTGAAGGGTTTTGGATTTTTCAACAACCTGAAGCTGCGCATGGAAGTGATGCAGCACAAGAAGCCGGACATTTTCCCGTTCAAGTGGGACCCCCGCGACTACGACCTGATCTTCATCGGCACGCCGGTTTGGTATGATTCGTACAACCCGGTGTACAACACGCTGTTCAACGTTATCAAGATCTACGACAGAAAAGTGGCGCTGTTCTCCACCGGCGAGAAAGAAGACACGAAGGCACTGTCCAAACTGACCGAGGACTGGCTGAAGGATTCGGTGGTGCTGGACACCAAGCACTGCGTGGAACCGATCTGGTGCGACGAAGAATCCGAGACCGAAGCGATCCTGAAGGATATGGCGGACTGGGCGGAGCAGGTCTCCGAACGCGCCGAGAAGATGATCGAACAGGAAGAGCTGGAGCGCAGAAAGACTATTTACAAGTACTGAGCGCGAAGCGGTGTGAAGCATGGAATTGGAATACAGCGAATTGCCCGCAAACGCGGCGGAAATGCGGTTGTCTCCGTATAAAAAGGATTTCGCGCATTCGTACGTGTTCGGCGTGTTCCCTATTATAGAGCTGGCGGATAATCGTCCGTCAGCCCTTTTTCGCATTATACTGTCTTCAAAACTGGGCGACGAAGGGCGCCGGCTGCTGACGGAGAAAGCCGCGTCGGCGGGGGTTCCGGTAACGACCGACGACCGGACGATCGAGCGCCTCTCCCCTAAAGAAAACTGCTTTGCTATAGGGGCGTTCCGGAAGTTTACGGCATTGCCGGAACCGGATACCGACCACATCGTGCTGGTGGAGCCGTCGGACCGGGGCAATCTGGGCAATATTGTCCGCTCCGCCGTGGCGTTCGGGTTCCGGGATATTGCAGTCGTGCGTCCGGCCGCGGATATTTTTGACCCCCACGCCGTACGGGCGTCGATGGGCGCGCTGTTCCGCATCCGTCCCGCGTATTTCGATTCCTTCGACGAGTATCTGGCCGCGGCGGGCAGGCGCAAACTGTACCCGTTCATGCTGTGCGGCACGCCGATGGAAGCCGAGCAGCCGGACCGCACGCTCCCCTGCTCCCTGATCTTCGGCAACGAATCCGCCGGGCTGGGCGAAGCGTTCGCGCGCACGGGCACTCCGCTCCGGATCACCCACGAGAATACGGTGGATTCGCTGAATCTGACCGTTGCCGCCGGCATCGGCATGCACTGGTTCCGGCAGGAGGTACGCTGACATGGACAATAAACTCCCGCTCACCGGCATCAATTCGCCGGAAATAAAAGAAGCCCGCGATATGCTGGCGGGCAAAAGCCGCCGCGACCCGGCGCTGTTCATCTGCGAAGGCCTCTGGGCGGCGGAAAAGCTGCTCCGGCGCGAGATCCCGATCGAAGCGGTCTACTATGAAAATGATTACTTTTTCGGCGGCAAAGCGCCGGGCGTAGAGACCGCGCTACTGGTGCGCCTGTGTTCCGTAGCCGCCAATGTGTACCCGATCTCCGCAAAAGCATGCGCGCGGATCAGCGACCGGGACGGCGCGGACAACTGCTTTATCGTGGCCCGCATGCCCGAAACGCGGCCGGAGGATATAAAACTCTCGGACAATATGCTGGCGATCATCATGGACGGCCAGGAGCAGCCGGGCAATATCGGCGCCATCCTGCGCTCGCTGGATGCTGCGGGCGGCGCGTTTGCGGCCCTTACCAACCGCCGCGTGAAGCTCACCCACCCGCGCCTGATACGGGCGAGTCTGGGGAGCGCTTTTACGTTGCCCGTACTGGATCTGCCGATGGAAGAATTGATCGAGTGGCTGCGGGCGAATAAGTTCCGCATTGTCCTCACCGACCTCACCGCGTCCCGCAATTTCTGCGATATCCCCGCGGATGGCCGCGTGGCGGTGGTGGCGGGCAACGAACACACCGGAATTTCTCCGGTCTGGCGCACGCTGCCGGAAGCCGAACCAGTTATCATTCCGATGCTGGGCTCGGTGGAGTCGCTGAATGTGGGATTTGCGTCAACGCTGGTAGCGTATAATATCGGACTCCGGCAAAAAGGCCTGATGAAATAATTATTCCCAATAATCCCGAAGCTGTCCGCTGCGGCCGCTCTGTTTGAGCTTGCGGCGGGCTTTTGCTTCTATCTGACGGATACGTTCACGGGTGACGCCGAAATACTTGCCCACTTCTTCCAAAGTGCGCTCGCGGCCGTCTTCCAGGCCGAAACGCATGATGATGACTTTGCGCTCGCGGTCGGACAACGTTGCCAGCACTTTGGCGATCTGCTCTTTGAGCATCACGGAGGCGGTGCTGTCGTACGGCGACGGCGCGCTCTCGTCGGCAACGAAATCCCCGATCCGACTGTCTTCCTCCTCGCCTACCGGCGATTCCAGCGACAGCGTGTCCTGGGAGGACGCCAGCAGCTGCCGCACTTTTTCTTCGGAGAGATTCATCTCCTCGGCAATCTCCGCGATAGTGGGCTCGCGGCCCAGCGTCTGCGCCAGCGAACGGGACACTTTGATGCAACGGTGCATCGTTTCGACCATGTGCACCGGGATGCGGATCGTACGGGCCTGGTCGGCAATAGCGCGGGTAATGGCCTGCCGGATCCACCAGGTGGCGTAGGTACTGAATTTATAGCCTTTGCGGTAATCGAATTTTTCAACGGCGCGGAGCAGGCCGATGTTGCCCTCCTGGATCAGGTCCAGAAGCTGCATGCCTTTGCCCATGTAGTGTTTGGCGACGCTGACCACGAGGCGCAGGTTGCCCTCGGTGAGCGTATTGCGGGCGATTTCGTCGCCCTCCTCGATACGGATCGCCAGTTCTTTTTCTTCTTCGGCGGTGAGCAGCGGCGTGTTGCCGATCTCGCGCAGATAAAGCCGCACGTGGTCTTCGAGGCCGATGCCCTCTATAAGCTGCTCCAGCGAATCGTCTTCGGGCTTTTCGATGGGTTTGAGGCCCGTTGCTTCGGTAACGATGCGCACACCGTTGCGCTCCGCCAGATCGTACAGCTGCTCGCCCAGTTCTTCGTTCAGCGCGCTGTCTTCGATCGCACGGTCCAGTTCGTCAACGGTGATATAGCCGCGGACTTTGCCCGCGCACAGCAGACGGATTATATTGTCGTCGCCCTCGAACAAGCCGGGGTCGATCTGCGTGCGCGCCGCCAGCAGGTCCTCATCTCCGGGCTCGCCGTCCGCGTCGCCGGCATCCGTTTCGGCATAATAGTCCGTCTCACCGGTATAGCTGTCAGCATCGTCGGAGAGATCGTCAAAATCATCGTCGCCGTAGTCGCCTTTGGCTATGCGCTCTTCTTCTGCTTTTAGATCGGCATCATCAGGCTCGGATTCCGTGTCGGCAAACTCACCGATCTCGACATCCGCGTCGTCGTAATACTCGTCTTCGCGCTCTAAGGTCATAACCAGCCTTCCTTATGCAGTCATTACTCGTAAAAGTCCTTAAGTTTCTTGCTCCGGTTGGGATTCTTAAGCTTTCGTATTGCCTTCGCCTCTATCTGGCGTATGCGTTCTCTCGTTACTTTGAACTCGCGGCCGACTTCTTCCAGCGTGCGCTGCCGTCCGTCTTCGAGTCCGAAGCGCAGCTTGAGCACCCGTTGTTCGCGGTCGGTGAGCGTGCCCAGCACTTCCATCAGCTGTTCGTGCAGGAGCGTTGCCGCCGCGCTGTCGGAAGGCGACGGTGAGCTTTCGTCTTTGATGAAGTCGCCGATATGGCTGTCTTCTTCTTCGCCCACCGGCGACTCCAGCGAGACCGTGTCCTGCGAATACTTCATTATCTCGCGGACTTTGGCCACGGGCATGCCCAGCTCTTCGGCGATCTGCTCGGAGGTGGGGTCTTTGCCCAGCCGCTGCGCGAGCTCACGGGAAGTGCGCTTGAGTTTGTTTATGTTCTCGTTCATGTGCACCGGAATGCGGATGGTGTTGGACTGATCCGCGATCGCGCGGGTGATGGACTGCCGGATCCACCAGGTGGCGTAGGTGCTGAACTTGCAGCCTTTGCGGTAGTCGAATTTGTCCACTACTTTGAGCAGGCCGAGATTGCCCTCCTGGATCAGATCCAGGAACTGCATGCCTTTGCCCACGTAATGCTTGGCGATGCTGACCACGAGGCGCAGGTTGGCCTCATACAGCCGGTTCTTCGCCTCCTCGTCGCCTTCTTCCACGCGCTTGGCCAGTTCGATTTCTTCTTCGGCGCTGAGCAGCGGCACCTTGCCGATCTCTTTCAGGTACATGCGCACGTGATCTTCCAGACCGACACCGTCGGCGAATTCGTCGTACTCGTGGATGTACATTTTTTCGGCGCTGCCGTTTTCGTCAACGATCCGGATCCCCAGCCGCATGCACAGATCGTACAGTTTTTCGATGGATTCGGCGTCAAGGTCGATCTCGCCGGTGAGGGTGTTGAAGTCGTCAATGCTGATCGACCCGGCCGCCCGGCCCTGCTTGAGCAGCTGCATGACCTGGATGTTGTCTTCGAATATGCCGAGGTCAAGCTTTTCGAGGTCAACGTTCTCGTACTCCGGTCCCATTCCGCCATCGTAGTCTTCGTCTTTCTTGTGACCGCGGCCGGCATCGTACTCGTGATCCAGCTCGGCGATCTCGTTGAGGTCAATGGAGTCCAGATCCATTTCCTCTTTTTCTAGCTCTTTGTCCTCGATCATGTCGGAGTAGTCGGGTTCTTCGACGTTGTCCTCGTCTTCGCCTTCGTCCTCGTCTTCGGCGCCGTCGGTAATATCAAGCTCTCCGTCCGTGACAATGTCGAAGTCCTCTTCTGTCTCTTCGTCGGTCGCGGCTTTTGCGGTTTCGGAAACGGTAACAGCGACCGGCTCCGCGGGTGCGGGCTCCGGCTCGGCAACGGGCTCGACGACCGGTTCCGCGGGCGCGGGCTCCGGCTCAGCAACGGGCTCGACGACCGGTTCCGCGGGCGCGGGCTCCGGCTCAGCAACGGGCTCAACTACCGGTTCCGCGGGCGCGGGCTCCGGCTCAGCAGGTTGCTCCGATTTGGGAACCGCTTTCTTCTTTGACGCGGGCTTTTTAGAAGCCGGTTTTTTAGCAGGTTCTGCTTTTATTTCGGGCTCAGGTTTAACTTCGGGCTCAGCTTTAACAATAGGCTCGGCCTTTACTTCGGAATCAGCTTTAACTTCGGATTCAACTTTAACTTCCGGCTCAGGTTTCTTCTCCGGTTCCGCTGCTTTTTCAGGTTCTGCGGCCTTTTTGGGTTCAGATTTCTTTTTGGGGGCAGCTTTTTTTGCAGGCTCTGCTTTCTTCGCCGGTTCCGCCTTCTTAGCGGGCTCAGTTTTTTTCGCCGGTTCCGCCTTCTTAGCGGGCTCAGTTTTTTTCGCCGGTTCAGCCTTCTTAGCAGGCTCTGCTTTCTTCGCCGGTTCAGCCTTCTTGGCCGGTTCGGCTTTCTTGGCCGGCTCAGCTTTCTTGGCAGGTTCGGCTTTCTTCGCCGGCTCTGCTTTTTTGGCCGGCTCTGCTTTTTTGGCCGGCTCAGCTTTTTTGGCCGGCTCAGCTTTCTTCGCGGGAGTCGCCTTGGTTTCAGCTTTTTTCGCGGATTCGGTCTTTTTCGCCGGTTCGGCTTTTTTCACCGGCTCAACTTTTTTTGCCGGCTCAGCCTTCTTGGCCGGAGCGGCTTTCTTCGCCGGCTCAGCCTTTTTGGCGGAGGCGGGTTTTGCGGGCGCGGAAGTATTGACTGCCTCCGCGGCAGCCTCCGGCGTTACGTTGCTATCGGGAATCTTCTTCTTTTTCGTTGCGGCCATTATGTTGCTCCTTCCCGGTATTTCAAACCTCCAGTCGGGCTCGCGAGTTTCTCACTTCCGCGATCTGGAGCGCATGATCAATGCGTTTATTTCCTTCATTATTTCGCCTTTTTCTGCGGCGTTGCCGGCCGTCTTAAGCCGTTCGGACAGCAGGCCGTACTCGTACTTGAAGCGAAACTTTTCCATGTTCTTTATTATCTCTTCCGCCGTGGCCCTCGGGCCCACCTGCTCAAACTCATCCGTGAGTTCCGACGAAATCTCCGCGGAGCATTCCGCCAGCAGCATTTCACGGTTTACGGCGTACCCGTTAATATACCACAGGTGTATTTCGTTGGCAAGTTTTTTATTCTCTTCAAAGCAAAAATCTGTGCGGCAGCGGTCGATGTGCTTCGGGATCTCCGCGGGGTTGCTGACCAGATAGATCAGCATGCGTTTTTCCAGGCGGTCGAGGCGCTGGCCGTCCGGCGACAGTTCGACTTTCGGCGCAGGCTCACCCGGCTCATCGGGGATCGGAGGTGTGTCGGGAATATTGTCCGTGCGGTACTTTACGCGGCGGTATGCGTTGACCGCCCGCTCGTCCGTAAGTTCCGCGCCGCTTGCAATGCGCGCCTCCACGTCTTCCCGCAGCGAAAAACCGTCAACGCCGTACGTTTCCGCGACCCGGTCAATATACAGCGTGCGCACGGACGCGGAGGGCTCGGCGGCGATCACTTTCACCACCTGGCGCAGGAAATCGGGCAATGTGCGGTCCGATCCGGGCGGACTCGCCTTGGCCGCCAGCGCGATCTTAAATTCCACCAGCGAAGCTGCGTTGTCCACCACCTTCATGAAATCTTCCGGCGGGTGTTTGCGCAGGAATTCGTCAGGGTCCTTGACCGAGGCGTCAACGCTGCTCAGATCCAGTATGTAGACTTTTAGCCCCTGCGCGGCCAATATCTCCAGCCCCCGCACCGTCGCGTCCTGTCCCGCGCTGTCGCTGTCGTAACCGATGAACACTTCTTCAAAATATCGTTTCAGCAGCCGCGCCTGGCCCTGAGTGAGCGACGTGCCCAGCGACGCCACCGCCCAGTCGATGCCCTTTTGGTGCAGCGCGATGGCATCCATGTAGCCTTCGACGATTATCACCCGTTTAGAGCCGGATTTGCGGGCAAAATTGAGCGCGTAGAGGTGGCTGCCTTTATTGTACGCGGGGGTCTCGGGCGAGTTCATGTATTTGGGTTTGGAATCGTCCATCACGCGGCCGCCGAACGCCACGATCTTTCCCATTTCGTCGAATATCGGGAACATTACACGGTTGCGGAAGCGGTCGTAGCAGCCGTCGCCTTTCTCGCGCCGGAGCGCCAGACCCGCGGTCACCATCAGTTCCTGCGGCACGGCCAGCGCGCCGGTGGTGCAGATATTGGTCAATTGCGACCAGTCGTCCGGGGCGAACCCGATGCCGAACTTCTCCACGGTCTCCGGCGTCAATCCGCGCCGGTCAATATACGCCTTCCCCGCTTCGGACCGGGTGAGCGCTTCACGGAAAAACTGCTGCGCGCGGTTGTTCAGGGACAATACGTCGTTTTTCAGTTTCTGGCGGTCGTCGTTGTCCTCATGCTGTGTCAGGTTGAGCGTGATGCCCGCCCGTTCCGCGAGAAACTTCAGCGCGCCGAAATAGTCGAGATTTTCCGCCAGCATGATGAACTGCACCACGCCGCCGCCTTTGCCGCAGCCGAAGCATTTGAACAGGCGTTTGCTCTCGCTGACGCTGAACGAAGGCGTTTTTTCGTTATGGAACGGGCACAGCCCCAGGTAATTGGCGCCGGAACGTTTCAGTTTCACATATTCACTTACGACCGACACTATGTCGTTCTTGTCAATGATCTCCTCGATCTGTGCGGGTGAAACGCGCTGTGCCATTTGCTCTCCTTCCGTTTCTCCTGTATATAGACGCCTAAAACAGCTTAATGGTTACATCCATTCGGTCGATTATTTCTGCCGCCGGTATCGCGGCGCAGTCGGTCCGGAGCGTGTCCATAACGGCGCGGCTGTATTCGTCCGCCTCCGGATCTGTGAAGAACGCGTCGCCCGCGCCGGGACCGTACAGGCCGAAAACGTATACCAGGTAACAGTTATCGCCGAATTCCTGTACGTAAGCCGAACCGGAGTTGGCCGGTGCGCTCCGGACAACTTCGCGGTAGAGCCCGGCGTACTGTTCCAGGTCGGTGCCCAGATACTGCACTGCGCCGTATAGATCGCCCCATTCTTCAGAATCCTCTCCCGCGTCAAACACCGCTTCCAGCACGGCTTCTTTGTCTTCCGCAGCGTTGACCTGTGCCGCCGCGTCTTCCGCCGCCTCACGACGGCCCTGCGTGCCGGCTTCGGGATCGCCGGGCAGGATGATGCGTACCGCCAGTGTATCATATTGCCCTGCGTGCGCCGCCGCGAATTCCCGCAGCTGCGCTTCGGTGAGTTTCGCCGCTTCCTCCCGCACCAGCGCCTCGTAATACGCGTCGGCCACGTTCTTCTCGTAACAGATCAGCGCGTAACCCTCCGCGCTCACGCCGTACGTCAGGCGGGCGAACCGGTCCGGCTCGAACGTGTCTTCTTCCGCGTCGTACGCGCTTTTTGCCGCCGCGTCCGTCAGGTATGTGAGCCGCAGCGCGTCGTCAATGCTGTCTTTCAGCTCGTTGTATGCGTCAAGGCTCATATCGTATCCGGCGGCGACCGCGGCCGCGTACCGGCGTTTGAGCGTGGTCAACGCCGCGCTGCTGTCCTCCTCCGTTTTGCGGAAGAAGTCCGTTTCGGTCCGGAGCACGTTTGTGAGCAGTTCTGCCGAGGGAGTGCCCGCGTTGCCCGCGGGAACGTCAATGCCCTCCCCGTACACCACAGTGCCGGCATAGCGGCTCATAGTATTGCCGTTGTCCGTTTTTTTAGCACAGCCGGACAGCACGCACGCCGCGGCGAGCACAAACAAAAGCATCCGCCGGATCGCGCCGGACACGCTTCTGCCCGCGAAAGCCGCGCTGTACGAATCAACCCGTTTCCGTCTCAATCCTCAAACACCGACAATCTGAATTCGTTCAAAATATCCAGGAACGCGTCCTTGTATAGTGTGTAGCTTTCCGGCGTACCGCCTTTGGCCAGCGGGCCGGTGGCTTCATAAACGATCACGATATAGTTGGAACTGCGCGCGACGATGTAAACGTCTGCCATGTGCCGCGTCAGCAGCGGATCGGTGTAGGCGTACGTGAACGTGCGGAAACTGTATTGATCCGTATTGTACGCTTTCAGTTCGCCGACTTCGTAGCCCGCGCCGGTACCGGTCTTAAAATCCTCGTAGTAATCCCCGGCGGCAATATCCAGCAGCGTTATGTCCGTCTTTACAGGTACGGGCGTGGGCGCATTGGGGTCGGGGGTAATTACCGCGGAACTGTTAGCAGTCACAGGTGCGGCGGTAGGGTCGTTGTCCTCCGCCTGCCGGCCGCTGGTCGACGAGCCGGAACCGGAGCCGGCATCCTGCTGCTTGGCCCGCTCCAGCATATCTTCAGTGTAGTTTTTATAGTAAAACGACGCGGTCAGCGACTTGTCGCGCACTTTATCAAAACTGACGACGGCAGTGGCTGACGGCCCGGCGGAGGGGCCGGGAGTCACGGGGTCCGCGTATACCAGCGGGTAAAGAATTGCCACCAGTCCGGTCTTGTCGTCCATCATGAAGCCGTTGGTCTCGCCTTCCGCCTGCCAGTTGTCCGGGTAGTAGATGCGGAAGAAGTAGCGGGAGGCGTTGTGGAGGTTCTCGTACTTATGCTGCTCCGTAGGTGCGACCAGAATATCCTTGATCTTGGTCAGATCCAGCATGCCCTGAACCGTGCGTACGCCCATGATCGCCACCATGATCACAGCAAAAAGCAGCAGCATGGAACCCACGGTGCGCTTTCTCTCATTCCATATTTCGTTGTATGAGCGGACGTACTTTTTTTTCATCGCGAAGCCGAATTCCTCCGTAGGATACTATATACCACAAATCCGCGTTTTTTGCAAGTTTTTGCCCAGCCGGACGTGCCCTCCGGCGTCAATACCGCTCCCAGTGGTACACGCCGCGCTCGTCTTTCTTGTCAATGGCTTTGAACACGTAATAGATCGGTTTGGGGGCAACCATCCGGCTGCCGTCCTCGCTGCGCCGCCACAGGCCCAGGTTCAGGCCGAATTCGTGCAGGTTGTCGTGGTGCGCGTGCAGAATGAAGCTGTCGATCTCCGGGATGCTCATGACTTTCTTGTAGGCAAGGCCGTATGCCATTGCCTGCAGCACCTCGCTCTCGGGCGTCCAGTGGGAATTGAACCCCTGCTCCGAAAGAATGATCCGGCGGCGCTGGCCGCGGTACAGGAACGCGGGTTCGTACGTGAACTCCGCCAGGACCTGCAGGTTTTTGAAGGTGATTATAGGGGCGTCGGGCGAATCCGGAGCGGACTTGTCATTCCAGAAATCGGGATAGTTCAGGTCCTCCGGGTACGGATGGTGGGCAATGTTCCACGGCACGTTGCCCTCTTTCGTAAGGCGCCGGTTGAGCGTGTCCAGCACGGCTTTGGCACCGAAGTAATGATCCGGGGCTTTGCCGCCTGCCGCGTCGCCGGTCCAGAAGTGATCAAAGGACAGGTACACACGGATGCCGCTGTAGTAAGCGGCGGCCGTCTGCCAGGTGAGGCGGACAATGTCCGCGTACTCTTCCGAATACCGCTCGGGCCCTTTGACGCCGGCGTTGCACCAGATCCAGCCGGAATTGACTTCGTTGCCCACGATCATTCCTACGGCGCGGCCGTATTGTCCGTCTGCCCGCGCGTACCGGTCCGCCAGGAACGCCACGAACGCTCGGTAATACCCCGCCGCTTCCGGAGTGGTGATGTTGAACTCGGAGATCAGCGCGTCGGTGCCCTCGGCGTAATCCGGATGGCGGATTAGCTGCCAGAGCTCTTCGGGCACTTTGCGGGTCCATTTGGGGCTGTTGAGCAGTATGAGCGTGATGATGATCCCGGCGTCGGTGAGTTCTTTGAACTTTGCGTCGCAGTCTTCCACGTTTTTGCGGTTGAAATAATATGTGCGGCCGTCCAGCGGAAATTCGAGGGTGTTGTCCCCGTCCGGCGCGAGTTCTAAGAGGTCGCCCTGGCTGACGTTGAGCGCGGCATGGCGCACGCCCAGTTCGATGGCGTCTTTTACATCCGCGATCTGAAGGCCCTTTTTTGTGTCCGCCGCAGGGTACGGGAAGTTTCGGAGCGCGTCTTTGAGTTCCTCGGCAAACGCGGGGCCGTCGAGCTGCGCGCCGCGGGCAAACAGCCGGAACCGGCACACCGCCGTATCATAGCCGTCAACGAACCGCGGCAGATACACGCACTCCCGCCCCGCTTCGTCAACGATGGAAAACACGCCGTCGAACCGCCGCAGCACAGCAGCATCCGTGGACGGATAGCACACTTCAACGTCGAAATAACGGATGCGGTCAGCGTCAATACCGTGGTCCGTCCCCCGTTCAATACACAGCCGCACGCTGCGGCGATCCGCAATGATCAGCCCAACTTTAATACTCATAATAAACGCCCTCCATAACTTAAAACTTAAAACTTAAAACTTCTAACTTAAAACTTCTAACTTAAAATTTATCACTTATCGCTGTCTTTCGATTCCCCAGCATTCGACTGTTTTTGTAGAATAGTTGTACCGGTCAACGGTATACGTGTAGAAACATATTCGGTCCTCCGTCACTTCGCACCGGCAGAAAGTCGGATAAGGGAGCAGCAGCGACTTTGCGGCCAATATTTCCGGCATTTCCCGGAATCCCTTTGAATGCTGCCGGACGCCGGAAGGGCCGGGCATGAAATAGAAAACGCCGCGGCGCTCGCTGTCCTGCGGCCGGAAGAGCGTCAATTGCTCCCCGCCGGCCGTCACGGTCTCGGAGGAGTACCCGGCGTTGACGGAGCCGTTTTCCCTTACCGGCTCGGAACGGAAATAATAGTGGTCATGCGCTTCGACCACGACGTCAACATTGTACGCTTCGAATTCCGGGAGCAGCTGCGCGCGTATTTCCACAATCTCCGAATCGTCCGCGTGGTTGCGGTCGGAATAAGGAGCTTTATGGATCAGTACGACGCGCCAGGCGGCATTTTTGGCAGCGTCGGTCTCCAGATCGCGCCGCATCCACTTGAGCTGCGCTTTGCTGAGGTCCTTGCTGCCGTCACCGGTGTTGAGCACCGTGAAATGCACGTTCATATAGTCAAATGAGTAGTAGCCGTTGAGGCCGGTCACGCCTTCGCGGGTGCCCAGCAGGAAATATTTGAGAAAATTGTCGTCTTCTTTATTGCCCGCCACCGGCACGAGCGTAGCGGAGCGGAGCGCATCCGGAAGCGTGAGGCAGTATTTCCAGGCGAGGGCGTTGTCCTCGTCCTCTATGAAGTCGCCCAGGTGCACGGTAAACGCGCTGTCCGGACAATTATTTACCGCCGCGCCGTACACGTTTGCCCACAGGTCAAAATCATTGCGCGTGTAGCCCTGGCTGTCGCCTACGATCAGGAACGAAAAGCCGTCTCCGACGCTTACCGCCGTTTCGGGCGCGGTATCGAATACGCCGCCCGAGCTCCAGTTCTTGCCGTCTCCCACGCGATATACGTATGTGGTTCCGGGTTTGAGGCCGTCAACAAACACTCCGTGCCGGGTAAGGGCTGCCGCCTCCATGCGCGCGGACGCCGAGTTCTCCTGCCCTTCCGCGGGTACAAAGGTGTCAAACGTTTCGACAAATCCCTCCGTCTGGTGCGCGCCCTTGAAGTCGGGTCTCGCGGCGGCCGCTTTGCTGTCGACCTCGTAATATTGCACGAAGGACTTGCTGCTGCCGGCATCGGTGTACCAGGAAAAGTTCTTTTGCGTGGCGGGGTCGTCGCCGAAAGTGACGATGATGTCATACGGCCCGTTTGCCGCGGGCTTTCCCCCGTTTTTCATAATGCCGAAGACAATAAACACCGCCGCGAGCACCAGCAGCGCGACGCCCAGTGTTATGCCCAGGATCAATGTATTTTTTTTGCTGTTACGGTTCATACGAGCCTCTTTTTTATGTTTGTGTGTTATGTATGTTTTGTGCGTGTTTTGTGTGCATCCCGCGCTGTGTACGCGTGATTGCTTTTCGCACGTTCGGCAATTTCGTTCGCCGCGATCGCGCTGATGATTATACCATACCCGCGCGGGCAATATCAAATGAAATGTCGCTTTTATGCCTTAGTAAATGAGGCTTGAGAGCTTGGGTAAATAAGGCTTGTTTCTTGAGTAAATGAGGATGTTTATCGGTTTGAGTTTTTCAATGGCCTGATCAAGGCAGAGGTGTAGCCGCAACTTCCTTTTTGCCATTTGCGGCTACAGGATCAGGGCGAAGGCCCGCACATTATTGCATATATTCATATTTTATTCACCTACACATGAAAATTTATAAAAATTTTTCAGAAATTTTGAAAATTTTTCCATTTTGGGTATTGACAGCACCGCAAAACAGGTGTATTATCCGCACATGCTTTCCGAACGGCCCCGGAAAAGGCAGGCGTGCGGCGCACGTTGACCGGG
>JAEEGL017208717.1_pt1 | contig 17131 bp, 17 predicted proteins | sample 9134231 | NCBI WGS metagenome assembly JAEEGL01 (sample SAMN16246548, study PRJNA631951) | gut metagenome | biome: gut microbiome; feature: rumen; material: fiber-attached | host: Bos | place: Iran: Karaj | collected 2018-10
ATTCGTATTCATTCAAACACCATCTCTCCGATATACGGGAGGTTGCGGTATTTCTGGTCATAATCCAGACCGTAACCCACCACAAACTTGTCCGGGATGACGAACCCCGTGTAATCCACCCGCACGTCCGTCTCCCTTCTGTCCGGTTTATCGAGCAGCGTCGTGAGCTTCACGCTGGCAGGTCCTCTGTCCTGCAGGAGCGGGAGCAGATAGGACAGCGTCCTCCCGGAGTCCACGATATCCTCCACCACCAGGACATCCCTGCCCTCGATCGCCTGATCCAGATCCTTGACGATCCGCACGACGCCGCTGGACTTCGTGCTCGCGCCGTAGCTGGAGACCGACATGAAATCAAGGGTCACCGGGACCGTGATGCGCTTGGCGAGCTCGCACAGATAGAAGCTCCCGCCCTTTAACACGCAGATCATATGGAGGGTCCTGCCGGCATAATCCCTGCTGATCTGATCCCCCAGCTCTCTGATGCGCGCGGCGACTTCCTCCTCCGATATCATCATTGCTACACGTTCTGCCATTTCCGTCCTCCTTACGGCTGCCCGCTCCCCGGCAGGTAACGCACCTGCAGGATCCTCTCTGTCGTCCGGTCCACCCGGTGTGCCTCGCACCGGCGGATCCCGATGATCCACAGGATCTCGCCGCCCGCCGCAAGCAGCGGTACGCGGTCCCTCTCCGATCCGGGGATCCTGCGGTCGATCATCTCCCGTGAGAGTTTCTTCACAACGTTCCCGACATCGATCACATCTCCCCGTCTGCGCCCGCGGACGCACACAGGTCCTTTTATTGTATCAAAATCGAACCATTTTGTGAATGGGTCCGCCGGAATTTCCGCGGTGCCGGAGACATCGCACGGCATCACGGAGAACAGGACCCTGCTGCCGTCCGGCAGCACCGCCTCCGTCTCTCCGCCCTCCGGCGGCAGGACAACGGGGATCTCCTCCGCTTCCGGCGCTGTCCCTGCCCGCGAGATCCGCAGACTGTCATACGAGCGCTGCGCCCGGTATCCCTCCGGCAGATCCAGGGAAGCCGATCCTGCCTCCCCGGCGATAAGTCCCAGTAACGCGTCCAGATGGACCTCCTCCGTCTGGCGGCGGATCCCCGCCTCCGGGAGCGCCCGCAGGAGGATCAGCTTCTGCAGATATCCATGCTCCGCGCGGAGTGCCGCAAGATCGATCCGCACGCCGCCCTCCGGGAGGTTCTGCACGATATCCGGATAGCGCCTGTCGCGCTCCTCTTCCGCCCAGGAAAGCGCCTCGCGGGCCCGGTCGGCCGCCTGTGCCAGATGGGCGGCGGCTGCGGCATTGATCTGTTCCTCCGCATACGGCAGGATATGCCTGCGGATCCGGTTGCGCTCATAATGATCGGTCCCGTTGGTCTCATCCTCCACATGCGCCAGACCTTTCTCTGCGAGATAGGCACGGATCTCTTCGCGGGAGACATACAGAAGGGGCCGGATCACGCGCATCATTGTGTCCGCGTCACGGAGTTCGTGCACCGGCGCCATTCCGGCCATCCCGTTCATCCCCGCGCCGCGGAACAGATTGTGCAGGACCGTCTCCGCCTGATCGTCCCGGTGATGCGCCACGGCGACACATCCCGCGTGCATCTCCTCCATCGCCTCCGCAAAAGCCGCATACCGGGCGCGTCTGGCCGCCTCCTCGGGAGAGCAGCGCCACGCGCGCTGCGCAGCCGGCACATCCGCATGCTTCACGATGCACGCCACGCCCTTCCTGCGGCAGAGCGCCTCCGTGAATTCCGCATCCCGCCCGGCGTTTTCCCGCATCCCGTGATCCACATGAACGGCAGCGAGCGTGAACCCCATGGTCTCCCGGAGAACGGAGAGCACCTCCAGGAGGCAGACGGAATCCGCACCGCCGGAAACCCCGGCAAGGACAGACTCTCCGGGGCGGATCATGGCATATCGTTCAATGACGGCGCGGATCCGGCGCTCAAACTGCTGCATATGCTTCACCTCTGCATCACCGGATAAAAAAACGCGGCATTTGTCTGCCGCGTCTTATTACCCGTTTGTGGTTCCTCTTCATTCATGCCGGAAGACGATCTCTCCCTCGTAGACCAGCCCCAGCTTCTCCTTGGCCACCCGTTCGATATAGCCGCGGGTCTGTGTATATTTCTTGTACTCCTCGATCTCCTCTGTCCGGGCATGTTCGGCATCCAGCTGGGTCTCAAGCTGCTCGATATAAGCCTCTTTCTCGGCCAGCTGTCTGGCAAACCCGTAGCTCCTGACGCATACTACCGCAATGAGCAGTACCACAACGAGACCTGTGAGAAACAGGGAAAACCGCATCCAATTGTCCCGTCTGTAGAGCGTCCTGCTCCGTCTGCCTGCCATTGTCATCCCTTCGTAAACAAATGAACGGAAACATGTCAATGATAAACGAATTTCAGACTTATGTCAATCGATAAATCGTAATCTCAGGTGAGATACCGGAACATCTCCGCCGCGGCTTCCTTGCGCACATTGTCCTCCACGGCGAGCACTTCCACGGATACCTCCTTCTCCCCGAAACGGATCGTGATGGTATCTCCGGCCTTTACCTCGGCACCCGCCTTGGCCGGTCTGCCGTTTAAGGACACACGGCCCGCATCACAGGCCTCGTTGGCGATGGTGCGCCGCTTGATGAGCCGCGATACTTTGAGATATTTGTCCAACCGCATAAAAACCTCCAATAGACAAGACGACCGAGGAATGTTGCCATTCTTCGGTCGTCCCGGATCTCTATGATCTTGTCGGATCTGTCTTACTTCTTGTTGACAGCGTCCTTGAGAGCCTTGCCGGCCTTGAACTTGGGAGCGAAGGAGGCCGGGATCTTCATGGCCTTGCCGGTCTGAGGGTTGCGGCCCTCACGAGCAGCTCTCTTGGCAACCTCGAAGGTACCGAAACCGATGAGCTGAACCTTGCCCTTCTTCTTGAGCTCCTTGGTGACCGCATCCGTGAAAGCCTTGAGCGCCTTCTCAGCATCGGTCTTGGTGAGCTTCGTCTCCTTTGCGATCGCAGCAACTAACTCTGTCTTGTTCATTGTTTTTCCTCCTTGGAAAGATTGAAAGTTTTCAGATGCCTTGTTTTCAAGGCGTCCTTAACCTTTATAGACATTTTGATGCCGTTTGTCAAGGGTTTCGTGACGAATTATTAACAAAATATTACAATTTCCGCGGTTTTTGACCCGTGGCAGGCGCAAAAAGCCCGTTTCTCCGCCGGTTTTTACGCGTCCTCTTCCTCAGGTTCCGACGGCTCGGGCTCCTCCGGTTCGGGTTCCTCCGGCTCCGGTTCCTCCGGCTCCGGTTCCTCGGGTTCCGGCACGTCCGGCTCTGGCTCGAGCGGTTCCAGTGCCGGGAATGCATAGGTTTTGTTGCTGTCGGCGTCATCGATATAGATATTGTAACTCTTCGTCGCGTATCCCTTGCGGGAGAGCGTCACCGTATGCCGGCCGGAGACTTTGACGAAAGAGGTGGGCGTGATGCCCATGTAGTTGCCGTCCATATAGAATTCCACGCCCTCGGGCGATTCCACGCGGACCTCATAGCCCGGGATCGTTGTGTGTATGGTCTCGTTGCCCGACGGATCCACTACGGTCACACTGGTCCTGGACGCACCGGTCCCCGAGCCGGACTGGCTCGTGGCAGCGGTGGATGCCGAGGATCCGGTGGAAGCTGCGGTTGCGGCGGAGGATGCTGTGGAAGATGCCGTGGAACCCGCGGTGGATGCCGTCGCGGATGCGCTCGCGGCACCGGTCCCCGTATAGCCGGTGGAGGAATTCCACCAGTCGGAGGTCCCTGCCGTCGCGGCGATATCCGTCGTGCCCGCTGTCCCGGCATTTGTCGCGCCCGTAGAGGCACCCTGATCCGCCGCCGTTGTATCCTCATCCAGTGTGAACTCCAGCCTGGAAGGACGCTCGCCGACCTTGATCCGTTTCGTCATCGGCAGATACCCCTCCGCGGACACCTCGATCGTATGCACCCCCTGCGTCAGGAAGGCAGGCATCCCGCGCGGGATCTCCTTTCCGTCCGCCTTGATCACGGCTTCCGCCTCTTCCGGCAGGACCTCGATCGTGATCTCCGTGGTATCGGGTGTCTCCATCCGGATCGTGGAGGAATCGATCACCGTCTCACGGCCGCGCTCGATCGTGACCACGCGGCTGTCATTGGCACCCTGTCCGATGATCTGCATGTTATAGGTGCCCTCCGGTGCGGCGAGCAACGTCCGGCTGTTCACCCTCTGGATCACCCGGTTGTCCAGATTGATCCAGGCGCCGTAGATATCCGCGTCTCCCACCTGCGTGGAGGTGAGCCTCAGATACCCGTGCCCGCTCGTGACGACCACGCTGTAGATCTCCTTGTCGATCCCGCTGACGCAGAGCACATCTCCGTCCAGGATCTCCTCGGCGAGGATCCGCTCCCCGATGCCGTTCTCTCTGTTCAGGAGGAGCGCCGTGGGCGGCAGATGATAATTCTGCCCGTCAAAGCTTATCATCTCCCGTTCCGTATCGATCTGATAGACGCGGAGATCCTCGCGCTCCCAAACCGCGCCGGAGCCCACCAGGGAATTCAGATGCTTGGACTGATGGAGGAAGGTCGCATCCACCACTTCGCCGGGCTGCAGCAGCGTGGCAGAGACCGGCCGCCGGTGTTTGTCATAGATCATCGACGTGTTATCGTAATGCAGGGTATAGTACCTCCCCAGCTCGTGCTGACACAGCGTCACCGTCCGTTCCTCCGGATCGACACTGCGGACCACGGCGGTATCCGTGGAATCATACTTGTGCAGCAGGGAGACGATCTCCTGCCCCTCCTGCGGTGCGGGGGCCTCTTCCGCGGCCGCGGAAAGCGGCACGGACCATATGCTCATGAGCAGCAGAAGTGCCGTTATCTTCCATCTTCTACGCATCGGTCATTTCCTCTTTTCCCAGATATTTCCCGAGCAGATACGCCGCCGTATTGTGTGCCGGCTCATCGATCACGTCCGCGAGCATCCGCTGCAGCAACTCCCCGATTGCAGGCCCCGGCGACATGCCGGCACGGATGAGGTCACTGCCCGTGACCGCGAGATCCTTCAGCCCGACAGCCTCTCCGGACGCCTCGATCCGTTCCCACTCCTCGCGGATCCGGGCCAGTCTTTCCAGCTTCTCCTGCTGCAGATAGGTGCTCTGCCCGTGCACATCGGCTTCCATCAGATCCAGAAGAAGCGGCAGATCGTCGCTCCCCACCCTGGCCGCCATCCGGCGCACCGAAACGGGGTCGCTCTCCGGACGCAGATCATGCCAGCGGATCAGATTCTCCACCTGCCTGATCGTGCGCGAATCCTCCCTGAGACGCCGCAGGATCTTTACCGACAGTTCCGCTCCCTTCGCGGGATGTCCCTTAAAATGATCGATCCCTGCCGCATCCGTGGTATGCATAAGGGGCTTTGCCGCGTCATGCAGGAGAGCGGCCAGCCGCACGACCCGGTCGCTTTTTGCCGCCGTCAGCGCAGCGATCGTATGCTCGCCGACGGAATAACAATGATGCGGATTGTTCTGGGGCGTCTCCATCATGGCGGTGAATTCCGGCAGGAACACCTCCGTCAGCCCCAGCTCCCACATGGTCCGGATCCGGTCCGGGTGCGGCGAGACAAGGAGTTTCTCCAGCTCATCCCGGATGCGTTCGGCACTCACCGCCGCAAGCGTCGGAGCCAGTTCCCGGATCGCCTCCCTCGTCTTCTCCTCGAGAACAAATCCGAACTGTGCGGCAAACCGTACCGCCCGCATCATCCGCAGGGCATCCTCATCGAACCGTTTCCGCGCATCTCCCACGGCGCGGATCACGCCCGCCGCCAGATCCTCTCTGCCGCCGAAGAGATCCACGAGCCCTCCCTGCGCATCGCAGGCCATGGCATTGATCGTGAAATCCCGCCGGGCGAGATCCTCCGACAGACTCTTGGTATAGGTCACCTCCGCCGGATGTCTGTGATCCTCATAAGCACCGTCGATCCGGTAGGTCGTGACCTCGTAGCTCTCCCCGTGCATCCGCACCGTAACGGTGCCGTGCTGCAGCCCCGTATCGATCGTGCGGGAAAAAAGCGCCTTGACCTCATACGGCCCGGCGCTTGTGGTGATATCCCAGTCCGCGGGCTCGCGCCCCATCAGACTGTCGCGGACACAGCCGCCGACGATATAGGCTTCGTGACCGGCCGCACCGAGCGTGCGCAGGATCTCCCGCGCGCCGGCGGGCATCGCGATCCCGTTCATATGCTCAATAGCTGCGGCCCCACACCACCATCTTCCTCGCGGGACGTCCGCAGCAGACACAGGTATCGGCGATGTGCTCCTGTTCAAAAGGCATGCAGCGGCTGGTAACGGAGAGTTCCTCCTTGATCTTCTCCTCGCAGGCCACGTCGCCGCACCACATGGACTTGACGAAGCCGCCCTTGCCGTTAAAGATCCCGCAGAAGGTCTCCCAATCCGCCGCGGCATAGGTATGCTCGGCCAGATTCCTGCGGGCGAGCGCGAGCAGATTCTTCTGGATCTCCTCCAGCAGTTCCTTCGCCCTGGCCGGTGCCTCGGAGATCGCGCATTCGATCTTCTCTCCGGTGTCGCGTCTCGCAAAGAGACATTTGCCGGCCTCCAGATCCCTCGGTCCGATCTCCAGACGCAGCGGCACACCGCGCATCTCATGCTCCGCGAATTTGAAGCCCGGGCTCTTGTCCGAATCATCGAGACGGGCCAGAATGCCCGCATTCTTCAGCTCGATGCAGAGGCGGTCGGCCGCCTGCAGCACACCCTCCTTCTTCTGCTGGATCGGGATCACCACGGCCTGTACCGGCGCGATCCTGGGCGGGATCACGAGACCCGAATCATCCCCGTGTACCATGATCATGGCGCCGATCATCCGCGTCGAGACGCCCCAGGAGGTCTGGAACGGATAATGCGGCTTGTTGTCCTGCCCGGTAAAGGTGATATCAAAAGCACGTGCGAAACCGTCGCCGAAATGATGGCTCGTGCCGGACTGCAGCGCGCGTCCGTCATGCATCATGGCCTCCACGGTATAGGTGGCCTCGGCGCCCGCGAATTTTTCCTTATCGGTCTTGCGCCCCTTGATCACGGGGATCGCCAGATCTTCCTCCATAAAGGACGCATAGACATCCAGCATCTGCTGGGTGCGCGCCTCGGCATCCTCCCTGGTGGCGTGCATCGTATGACCCTCCTGCCACAGGAATTCGCGGGAGCGCAGGAACGGCCGGGTCTCCTTCTCCCAGCGGACCACCGAACACCACTGATTGTAGACCATAGGCAGATCCTTGTAGGAATGGATTTCGTTCTTATAGAAGTCACAGAAGAGCGTCTCCGACGTGGGGCGCACGCAGTAACGCTCCGTCAGCTCCTCGCCGCCGCCCATGGTGACCCACGCCACCTCGGGCGCAAAGCCCTCCACATGATCCTTTTCCTTTTGCAGGAGACTCTCCGGGATCAGCAGGGGCAGATAGACATTCTCCACACCGGTGGCCTTGAACCGCGCATCCATGTGCTTCTGGATGTTCTCCCACAGCGCGTACCCCGCCGGCTTCAGGATGATGAAGCCCTTGATATTCGAATAACTGACGAGCCCCGCCTTGATGACCACATCGGTATACCACTGGGCGAAATCCTCGTCCCTCGCGGTGATCGCCTCTACCAGTTTCTTTTCCTTGTCCGCCATAGCCTGCTCCTTTTCAATCTGTATCATCGGATAAAATGTTATTATATCACATTATTGCCGTGCGCGAAAGAAGCGCCATCTCCTATTTGTCAATGCGCAGCCGTTCATGCTTGCGCTCCCTGCGGATCTGACGGTAACGCTTCCGCTCGGAAACGGAAAAGATCCCGAAATGATAGGAACGGATCAGTGAAACGACCACGCTGATGAGGCAGAAGGCGCCCGCCGCGCCGTAGACCACCGGCAGGATCCGGAAGAGCCGCACCGTGACAAAGCCCGGCGCCGATACGGCCGGTGACGCGTCGTCCTGCGCCTCTTCGGGAGAAGAGCGGATGATCCGCGCTCTGCCGAGGGAGATGCCGTGCCAGGAGTAGGCCACCTGCGCGAAGCTCTCCCCGCCGTAGGTGAGCTCCGTCTCCGTCTCGTCCATGCCGATCCCGGCGGGCAGCACGATGATATCGTCCGTATCAAAGGTGAGCAGCCGCCTCGAACTGCCGAAGATGTCAAAGGGGGAAGCCGCAAAAGCCAGATCCTCGGGGAGGAAACGCCTCTCCTCCGATGCGCGTGCCACCCGGAAATTATGGAAACCGTAGTCGAAGAGCGTCACCGTATCGGTGAACTGGGAGGGATTCTCCTCCTTGAGCACGACACAGACCAGGCGCATGCCGTCCTGCTCCGCGCAGGTGACGAGCGTCTCCCTGGCCGCGTCCGTGTACCCGGTCTTGCCGCCGACGAGGCCTTCGCAGGGGATCTCGCCGTTCACGAGCTTATGCTTGTTGCGGATCACGAAATCATCCTTCTGCCGGTCGGTTTTGGCGAAATGATAGGTCGCCGTCCCGGAGATCCGGGCCAGCAGCGGCACATCAAAGAAAGCCCGCGCGATCAGTGCCAGGTCGTGCGCGCTGGTGTAATGCGAGGAGTCCGGCAGGCCGTTGGTATTGGCAAAATGGGAATCCGTGCAGCCAAGCGCCTTTGCCCGCTCGTTCATCATACCGACAAATTCGGGGATGCTGCCTCCCACATGCTCTCCCACGGCATTGGAGACCTCATTGGCGCTGCCCACGAGGATCCCGTAGAGCGCCTGCTCGAGCGTCAGGGCCTCCCCGGGATCGATACCGATATTGGAGCTGCCCTCCGGCAGGGAAAAGACCGCGTCATGGGAAAATTCGATCGTATCGCTGGGTCTGGCATTCTCCACTGCCAGCAGGCACGTCAGGATCTTGGTCGTGCTGGCGGGCGCCAGATGTTCATGGATATTCTTGGCATACAGGATCGTCCCCGTATGCACCTCCATCAGGATCGCGGCCTGCGCGGAGATCGCCGGCCCGTCCGGCCACCCCGGGGTGGCATCGGACTGCACGGGCAGCCTCCTCCTGACCTCCGCTTCCCGCATCAGCTCGTCTTCCTGTACCTCCTCCGTTTCCGTCGCACGGACAGACAGCGGGCACGCCGTCAGCACGGTGCCGGCAGCGAGGACGGCCGCAGCCAGTAAGACGGATATTCTGATCTTCCTGCAGGGGGTTCTCATAGCGGGAATATTATACGGTATCGCACATACCGCGTGCAAGATATGGCGGGGAACTACACCACCCGTGCAAAGATCATGACGAATCCCATGCCGATGCAGACAACCGCAAAGGTGATCATGCCGGGAGCTGTAAGAAAATCCCGGTGCAGCATCGTGTCCGGAATGTCGGAGACCTGCCGCGGGAGGCGGCACACGCCGCGTACCAGAAAGATGATCAGGCAGATAAAGCCGGTAAGAGCGACGATCCCCTCACACAGCAGGAAGATCACCGGTCCCGCATGCCCGGCAAGCGCCTGTACGGCCGCTTCACCGCCCTGCAGGAGCGCCTGTTCATCCAGATCGAGCAGGCCCTCCAGGGCCCACGGACGGATCATGCCGCCATAGAGATTGACAGCCATATGGATCAGGATCGAATACAGGATCCGGCCGGTCCGCACATAGACCATGGCGAAGACGATCCCTATGAAAAAGGCATAGAAAAACTGATACAGATTCTGATGGAAGAGAGCAAAGGTGATGGAGGACACCATGACAGCCGCGTGCCTGCCAAGCGGCGAGACGCGGTCCATCAGAAATTTCCGGAAGAAGAGTTCCTCGGCAGCCGGTCCCAGGATCACCACAAAGAGGAGTGTCTGCCACCATTCGCCGGAGATCAGGCTGTCCACCGCCGTGTTCGCAGGATCGAGACCCGTGATCCGGCCGGCGAGGCCGGCCAGCGACAGCGAGATGAGATTGCCTGCTTCCATGAGGAAGAGCACGACGGGCGCGAGCATCAGGATATACGGCAGAGGAAGCGCCTCCGCGGTGACCGCCTCCTGCGGCTGCTCAGGCAGCCGCGGAAGACATTTCTTTATCACATACGCGATGAGCGGCATGCTGATCACATACACCGCCAGCGTATTGACGACGAGTGTCAGCATCGGATCCCCCGAGATCAGCCCCAGAAGGGCCTGCGGTGTCCCGTGCAGGAGCTCCGGGTGCCGCAAAAGCCGCACCACCATGACACCGATGAGGAAGAAGCTGCCGGTGATATTGCTGACGACGACATACAGCACCAGGCAGAAGCCCAGCACAGAGAAATACCGCCGAAGAGCCTTGTCGTCTGTCATCCCCTTATTCCTCCGGCTCGAACAGGACGGCCGTTCCGTCCGCCAGTGTCCGTTTCATATCGATGAGCCGCTGGTTGGAGGAGCCGCGGAAGGTGAGCATCAGGCTCTTCTTCGCGAGCAGGAACTCGCCGTCCACGAGCACATCGAGAAGAGAGAGGATCTCGTCCGTCACCTCGCACCGGGCCGCCCCGCGCTCCGCGAGCAGGTCTTCCTCCAGGGTATAGCCCGTGTAGCACCACAGATCCTTGTCCGCAAGCCTGTCACGAAAACGCCGGAGGAACGGCAGGAGCGCCCGCTGGTTCACGGGCTCCATGGGCTCGCCGCCAAGGATGGTCAGGCCGCGGATGTAGGAGGGAGCGATACTCTCCAGCACCCGCTCCTCCAGCTCCTGTGTAAATGGCTCTCCGTAGCCGAAATCCCAGGCCACCTCATTGAAACAGCCCGGACAGCGGCGGGTGCAGCCGCTGACGAAGAGGCTTGTGCGGACGCCGGGCCCGTTGGCGATATCACAATACTTGATGTTTGCGATGTTCATGAAGAAGTCCCTGTCCGATGGTATGTGGGAATGGTCTTAAGCTTGTGAAGATTCATCACATGCAGACGGTCGATCCGCTCGCGGATCTGCTCCGGACCGTCAAAGGTGCCCGTCAGGATATAATGATCCAGCGCCTCATACGTGAACCCCAGTTTCTCCTCATCCGACATGCCGGAAAGCCCGTCGGAGGGCGTCTTGCGGATCAGATGTGCCGGAAGTCCCAGTGCGTCGCCGATGAGGCGCATCTCCGAAACCGTATACTCCGCACAGGGGCTCACATCCCCCGCCGCGTCGCCGTACTTGGTGGAATAACCCACATAATCCTCCGAACGGTTGCAGGTGTTGAGCACCCGCCCGCCATGCGGCAGCGACTGGGCAACGGCATAGAGGGTCGACATGCGCAGTCTGGGCGGCAGATTGATCACACTGTCGCGGGAGAGCTCCGTCCCGGTTCCTGCCGTGATCGAGGCTAAGAGCGCCTCTTTGGCCGCGTGGATATTGACCGTCACGCTGCGGATCCCGGTCACGCGGGCCGCTTCCCTGGCATCTTCGATATCCGCCTGCTCCCCGTCCGGCATCAGAACGCCCAGAACCCGCTCCGGTCCCAGCGCACGCGCCGCGAGCGCGGCGACGATCGTGGAATCCTTGCCGCCGGAGAGGCCGATGACGGCATCCGCCGTCCTGCCGTTCTCCTCAAACCACTCGCGCAGAAACCGCACGATGCGTTCGATCTCTTCTTCTGCCCTGAAATCTTCCGGCATATCCGCCTCCTACAGATGCAGCACGCGCTCTTTGATCTCCTGCGTGCGGCCCTGGTTCCAGTACTGTGTCCCGATATAGCCGCAGGTCCGTCTGGCCACATTCATCTTGTTCTGATCGTGGTTGCCGCAGTTGGGGCATTCCCAGATGAGCTTGCCGTCCTTGTCCTTGACGATGGAGATCTCGCCGTCGTAGCCGCAGACCTGGCAGTAATCCGACTTGGTATTGAGCTCCGCGTACATGATATTGTCATAGATGTACTGCATCACCGCGAGCACCGCGTCGATATTGCCGGCCATGTCCGGCACCTCCACGTAGCTGATCGCGCCACCGGGCGAGAGCGCCTGAAACTCCGACTCGAATTTCAGCTTCGTAAAGGCGTCGATCTGCTCGGTCACATGGACGTGATAGCTGTTCGTGATGTAATTCTTGTCCGTCACGCCCTCGATGATGCCGAAGCGCTTCTGCAGGCATTTCGCGAACTTGTAGGTTGTGGACTCCAGCGGCGTCCCGTAGAGGCTGAAGGAGATATTGCTCTCGGCGCGCCACTTCGCGCATTTGTCATTCAGAAACTGCATGACCCGCAGCGCGAAATCCTTGCCGTCGGGATCCGTATGGCTGACGCCCTTCATATACTTCGTGCACTCGCACAGCCCCGCAAAGCCCAGAGAGATCGTGGAATAATTGTTGTACAGCAGCGGATCGATGACCTGGCCCTTTTTCAGCCTCGCCAGCGCGCCGAACTGCCACAACACCGGCGCCACATCGCTGGGCGTGCCGAGGAGCCTCTTGTGACGGGCCATGAGGGCCCGGTGGCAGAGCTCCGTCCGCTCCTCCATGAGTTCCCAGAAGCGCTTCTCGTCCTTGCCGGAGGAGCAGGCCACATCCACCAGATTGATCGTCACCACGCCCTGGTTGAAACGGCCGTAATACTTGTGGGAACCGTCTTCGCCCATGCCGACGGTATCCGGCGTGAGGAAGGAGCGGCAGCCCATGCAGGGATACACATCCCCGTTCTTGTACTCCCGCATCATCTTCGCAGAGATGTAGTCCGGCACCATGCGCTTGGCCGTGCACTTCGCGGCGAGTCTCGTCAGATACCAGTATTTGCTCTCCGGGCGGATGTTGTCCTCGTCGAGCACATAGATCAGCTTGGGGAAAGCCGGCGTGATATAGACGCCCTTCTCATTCTTGACGCCCAGGATCCGCTGATGGAGCATCTCCTCGATGACCATGGCGAGATCCTCTCTGGTCTGTCCCTCGGGGACCTCATCCAGATACATATAGACCGTGATGAAAGGTGCCTGCCCGTTGGTGGTCATGAGCGTGATCACCTGGTACTGGATCACCTGCACGCCGTGCTTCACCTCTTCCCTGACACGCAGCTCCGCCACTTCGCGGATCTGCTCTCCGGTGGCGGCGATCCCCGCCTCGGCGAATTCCTGCCGCACCTCTTCGCGCAGCTTCCTGCGGCTCACATCCACAAAGGGGACCAGATGGGAGAGGGTGATGCTCTGCCCGCCGTACTGGGAACTCGCGATCTGTGCGATCGCCTGGGTGGCGATGTTGCAGGCCGTATAGAAACTCTTGGGCCGCTCGATCATCGTCTCGCTGATCACCGTGCCGTTCTGGAGCATATCCTCCAGATTGACCAGACAGCAGTTGTGCATGTGCTGCGCGAAATAATCGCTGTCATGGAAATGGATGAGCCCCTCCTCGTGCGCGCTGACGATATCCGGCGGCAGAAGATAACGGCGCGTGATGTCCTTGCTGACCTCACCGGCCATATAGTCACGCTGCACGCTGTTCACCGTGGGGTTCTTGTTGGAATTCTCCTGACGGACCTCCTCGTTATTGCGCTCGATGATCGCCAGGATCTGCTTGTCCGTGGTATTGTCCTGCCGGTTCATGTTGTGCTGATAACGGTAGGTGATGTATTTGCGCGCCAGATCAAAATGACCGGACTTCATCAGCCCGTTCTCCACGAGATCCTGGATCTCCTCCACATTGGCCGCGCGCGGCAGCGCCCGGCAGGCCTGCTCCACTTCGGCCGCGATCGCGCGGATCTCCTCCTCTGACAGCTGCTTGTTCGCCGTCACCTCCTGATTTGCCTTGTTGATCGCGGCGATGATCTTGTCGCCGTCAAAAGGGACTTCCTTGCCGCTGCGTTTGATGATCTTCAAGACTGCCTCCTGTTCCTGAACGAAATATCGATATCATGTGTTTTTGGAATTGTAAACCACAACATCTTGTGGTTTATGAGATAAGTGTACTCCGGAACAGATTAAATTGCAAGCGTTATTTTATATTTCCCGGATCTTCTCCATCCGGTCCAGATACCGCCCGAAACGGGCCAGTTCCGCGGGATCCGTGACGCGCCGTCCCGACAGGTAGCAGCGCACGTTATCCGGCAGTCCCGGAGAAAGTGCCGCCCGGCGTTTGGGCAGTCCCAGCACATCGGCCAGATGGCGCACCGTGCCGGCATTCCCGTCGATCAGCCGCACCTGCGGACCCAGGAGTTTACGGAACAGAGGTTTGAAATAGGTGAAATGCGTGCATCCCATGACAAAGGCACAGTAGGCGCCGGGATCGATCCCGGCAAAAGCCTCCGTCAGATAGGCTTCCGTTTCCGGAGAATCAAAGGCCTCCGCTTCCGCGCGCGGCACCAGTCCCGGGAGCGGCACCGCATCGACGCGGTGCATCGGATCCACCCGGCGGATGAGGTCCTTTAGCTTGTTCTCTCTTAAGGTCACCGGCGTGGCGGCCACCAGGACCCGGTGATCGCGGCAGGCTCCGTCCGGCGATGACTCCTCCGCGCCGTCCGCGATGCCTTCCACGGCAGGCTTTACCGCGGGCTCCATGCCGATCACGGGAACATCCGTCATCCCGCGCAGCTGCCCGATGGCCACGGCCGTGGCGGTATTGCAGGCCACCACGATCGCCTGCGCGCCCTCGGAGAGCAAAAACCGCGCATTATCCATGGCATAATGCGCGATCTCCTCCGCGGATCTCTCCCCGTACGGCACATGATCGATGTCGGCATCAAAGAGGTATTCCTCATCGGGCAAAACGGTGAGCGCCTCCGACAGGACGCTCAGGCCCCCGATCCCGGAATCAAAAAATCCGATCCGCATAATTTGGTCTTATTCCGTCTTCAGATAGTCACTGGAGCAATAGAGCGGCTTGTCCTCGCCCGGCAGCAGGACCGCGGACCAGCCCTGTACGGGATTCTCCGCGATACGGGTCAGACGCGTGTTCTTCGCCGCCTTGGTCACGATATTGTCACTGGAGCTGCTGTCCGGGATCCGCCGGAGGTTCAGCCCGCTCTCGGCTGTCACGATCACCGTATCGTCCATCGGCGTATAGCCGTCCGGCAGCATCGAGAGAAGATCATCCAGATCATCATCCGGGACCGTCTCATCGATCTCGTTCGCTTCATCGTGATGCTTCTTTTCTTCTTTTTCCTCCTCGACCTGCGCCTCGATGATCGCCCGTTCCTCGGCTTCCGGCTCCTCCGGGACCATCATGAAGAAGCGCATCCAGAGCATGAAGAGCAGCACAACGGGGATCAGCGCACCGAGGATCACGGTGGCGATGACGATCCCGCGGCTGTCATCCTCTTCGTCGTCTTCCTCTTCTTCCTCTTCTTCCTCTTCGAGGTCTTCTTCCTCCTCGTAGCGGCGCCTCCTGCGGGCAGCATGCTCGCGGTGTCTCTTGTCCTCCGCCTCATAGGGATCCGGTGCGGGAGCGCGTCTGCGCCGGTCTCCGTTCGGATCGTCGGTATCCTGCTTGATCCGCTCCCGTTCGGCATCGGAGAGAGAACGCGCCGCGCGGGAAGCGGCATGCTCTGCCTCCTCCTTGCGCTTTAACGTCTCCTCCTGTTCCCGCCGGCGCGCCTTGAGGTACTCTTCCTTTTCGGAAGCGCTCAGGAAATCCAGGGGATCCTCGATACGGATATTGTCCACCGTATCGCCGTTCACCCCCCGCCGGTAATCGTTGATGTTGAATACGCCGTCAGCCAATGTTTCCGTGTTCTCCCATGATCAGGCGAGGATCCTGTCCGCAGCCGCCGTGAGTTTCGTTTTGGTCTGGCCCCCCAGCAGGGATTCCGCGACCTCTCCGTCCCTGAAGAAGAGGAACAGCGGGATCGACATGACATCATACCGCTGTGCGAGATCGGGGTTCTCATCCACGTTGAGCTTGCCGACCTTAAGCCTGCCGTCATACTCTTCTGCAAGTTCCGCCACCACAGGGGCCATCATCTTGCAGGGTCCGCACCAGTCGGCGTAAAAATCCACCAGTACGGGAGTTGCGCTCTTTAAGACTTCCTCTTCAAAATTGTCACTTGTAAATACATATTCCATCAGATATCCCCCCTCTTCCTGTGCATTTTCAGATAACAGATCGGCTTACCCATACCGACAAAACGCGTTTCGTATTCCGTCATGCAGTTGTCCGCCAGCAGGTCCTCCCTGGCGTGCAGATCCCGGCAGATCTCCTCCGCCTCCCATTCCGCCCGGGGCAGCTCCTCCAGTGCGAAATCAAAGAGCGCTGTATCGTCGGTCTTGAATTCCACCTCCCCGCCGGGTACCAGGATATGCCCGTAACGGCGCAGAAAAGCCGCCGACGGGAGCCTGCGGTTCGCATGTCTCGCCTTGGGCCACGGATCCGAGAAATTCAAATAAATACGGGCCACCTCTCCCGGAGCGAATACCTCCTCCAGGACCTCGGCATCCATCCGGGCGAAGCGGAGATTCGGATAAAGCAGCGCTTCCTGCTTCTGCACGGCCTTCACGAGGACATTGGTATATTTCTCGATCCCCAGATAGTTGATCTGCGGCGATCTCCCCGCATGCTCCGCGAGGAAACGGCCCTTGCCGCAGCCGATCTCCAGATATAACGGGGCCTCCTGCCCGAAGAAGGCCTGCCAGGAGCCCTTTCTCTTCTCCGGCTCTGTCTCGCAATACGGACTGGCCGCGATATGCTCCTGTGATCCCGGGACATTTCTTAATCGCATGTAGTACAGTTTACACTATATTTACGGAAAAGGGAAGTAATCCCCGAAAGATGCAAATCCCGTCCTTGCACCCCCGTACATTATCTGATAAAATATTCGAGGCTTTCTCTCATTGTCACCCGGAGGCTCCTATGCAGAAAACTTCCAGCAAGATCATCGTCGCTTTGCTTGTCTTTGCCGCTTTTGTCGGCATATGCGTTCTCTTATCCATGCGCCGCGTGGAAACTTTTGAAAACAAATACGCCGGTGTCGATCTGACCACGGACGTGGCGGGCATGGAACGCACCGGTACCTATGCGGGATATCTGAATGACCACGCCTCCGCTCCCATCGGCACTCAGGAGATCGCCGTGGACCTGGATGCATTTACCGCCGAAGGCGAAGTGCATGCACAGGACGATGTCGAGGGCGAAGCGCACGCCATCTTTACGGAGACCGGCTCCACCGTCACCTGGACCGTCAACGTCCCCGAGGAGGGA
>JAEEGL012726648.1_pt1 | contig 17130 bp, 13 predicted proteins | sample 9134231 | NCBI WGS metagenome assembly JAEEGL01 (sample SAMN16246548, study PRJNA631951) | gut metagenome | biome: gut microbiome; feature: rumen; material: fiber-attached | host: Bos | place: Iran: Karaj | collected 2018-10
CAAAGGGGAGGCGTTTGTTCTGCTTGAGTAGTTTTTGTCTTTACTATCTTTACTAAGACCCCACCTAACCTCCCCTCCAGAGGGGAGGAATTCAAACTGCTTGAGTAGTTTTTGTCTTTTCTATCCTTTTTATATTCTCCCTCTCCCATTGGAGAGGGTTGGGGAGAGGCTTCTATTAGGGGAGGTTAGGAGGGGTCTTTTAGTACAGGAACCCCAACAGCCACAACGGCAATCTATTGTCTTTGCCCACCTCTGTGTTATAGCGTGCGTAGATGGTGTCGGCGTTATACCTTATTTTATGTTCGCTATGCGCATCGCTGATGCGGAATTTTCTTTTCTCGTCAACAATATAATAATGGTCTTTGCCTGCCTGGTTCACCTGATGGTCTTTCCACAGCGAGTTTACAAAGAATGTTTCCATCACGTCCTGTTCTTCCACCTTGATAGGGTAGATGGCATACATGAGATTTGGATTGTGCAGCATCACCTTTGACGGTTTCTTTGGGAACTGTTGTCCCACAGGATAAATAATGTTGATAAGGCGTGCGTCGGCCAGATATTTAATGTAGTTCATTACTGTGGCACGACTTGTTTCGATATCATGAGCGAGATTACTGATGTTGGGTGCTTTAGGACCATCAAGAGCAAGCTCATAGAATAGTTTCTTAATCTTAGTTAGATATTTCAGTTCTATCTGTTTGATGAGGAGGATATCTACCTCGGTCATCATATTCATTGTTTTTAGCAGATTCTCGGAGAAGTTTCTGTGCTCAAGAAAGAATGGATAAAATCCGTGATGCAGGTAATCATGGAAATACTGCATAGGACTTACATTAGGCAATATCTCACGACAGATGTGCTCGTGATTGTTGATAATGTCGTCGAGACTGTAGGGACGGAAATTATTGCCTGTTTGCAGGTTGATGTATTCGCGGAAAGAAAAACCTCGTAGATTGTAACTCTTCACAATGCCATTAAGCTCGGGGTTTTCTTCTTTCAGTCGCATAACGCTTGAACCTGTGAACACAATCTTCAGGTCTTTGTAATCGTCGTAACATCGACGAAGCTCCTTGCTCCAGTCGGGCTGCTTGAACACCTGGTCGATAAGCAATACCTTACCACCATGCTTTACAAAGTCGCCAGCAAAATCGTATATGCCATTACCGCCGAAATAAAAGTTGTTCATATTGATGTATAAACAATGGCGGTCGGTAGGACTGAAATTCTCTTTAGCGTATTCCAACAGGAAGGTGGTTTTGCCCACACCACGTGAACCTTTGATACCTATTAATCGGTCGTTCCAGTTTATCTCATCCATGAGGGAACGATGAACTGGTGCATTAGTATGCTCAACAAGGTAAGCGTGTGTACGAAAGAAAGCCTCTTCCATGTTTGGTTTACTTTTTGATTTTATTATTTCCATGCAAAGATAATACTAAATTTGAAATTTGCAAAGTCAACTTGGCAAAATCTTGCTTTTTTTGTATTTTTTATCCCTATATTTGGCATTATAAGGTAAAGTTTAGTAACTTTGTGAGCATGAAAATATGTGTTTTTAATCCTGATCACGATATTGTGCTTGGCTCAACGGTTCAGCGTTTCACTCCGCCTCATGCGGCTCGCTGCCTTCGCAGGGATTTGCAGTTTCTGCCTGCTCTGTGGGCTGAGGATGGCGATAAGGTGCTGGTTGAGGATGCTGAGGAGGCAAAGCAACAAAGTCGCATCTATGCACGTTATATGGCTGATGTAGAGTTTATTGAACGTGATCAGCTCAAGCATTTTCTGCCTAAACAGGTGGATGTTGATGCCTGGGGATGGGATAGGGCTGTAGCCGATGTCTTTGGTGAGCTCTCTCCCTGGAATGCAGAGCAGACTGAGGCTATTCGCAAGGCGAGCAGTAGGGTGTTTTTTACCGAAGAGATTCTGCCTGGTCTTGCCGATATTGACAGTTCGGTGCTTGGTGTCAGTTATGTTATAAGCAGTCTGGAGGAGTTGGCTCCACTGTTGGCTTCGGTGAATAGTGAGGGCAACTACAAATATGTAGTTAAGGCGCCTTGGAGCAGTAGTGGCAGGGGTGTGAGGTATGTTGATATTCATACTGCTGACTACGAACAGACTAACATAACAGGCTGGATTAGAAATGTGATAAAAGCTCAGGGGGCTGTCACCGTGGAGCCTTTCTATAGAAAAGTTAAGGATTTTGGTCTTGAATTTACTATAGATAAAGAAGGTGTGGTGGAATATAAAGGTCTCTCGCTCTTTGAAACTGTAAACGGTCAGTATGTAGGCAATATTCTTGATTCTGAGGACAATAAACTTGAGATGCTGTCACGCTATGTGAGTGTGGAGTTATTGGGTAAGATTATCAGCAGATTACAGAGTGTTGTTTCAAGTAAACTTAAAGGGGTGTACCACGGTCCTTTCGGTGTTGACATGATGGTTGTTTCCAACGAGGCTGGCTATGGCTTCCGTGTTGCCTTTGCTGAACTGAATCTTCGCCGTACCATGGGTCATGTGGCTCTTTCACTAAGTAAGAACATTTCTGAGCAACGAGTTATGCGGATAGAGATGAATGAGAGGTATAGGTTGCATGTTTATAAGAAGACCCCTCCCATCCTCCCCTCCAGAGGGGAGGAGACGTAGCAGGGGGGGATGGTAACTAAAAATATAAGATTTATAAACAAAATAATAACCCTGCAAGCTCTCAAGCAGTTTGAGTTCCTCCCCTCTGGAGGGGAGGTTAGTAGAGGTCTTAGTAAAGATTTATAAACAAAATAATAACCCTGCAAGCTCTCAAGCAGTTTGAATTCCTCCCCTCTGGAGGGGAGGTTAGGAGGGGTCTTTAAAATATGATAGTATTATACATTTTTCTCGGCATTATTCTTGGAGCAGTAGCGGGATATCTTTATTCTGCTAAGAAACATCAGGAAGACAAGCTTCAGGATCAGATTCTTATTAAGGAGTTGCAGACTCGTGGTGAAGAACGTGAAAAGCTCTTTCAGCAGGAGTTGAGTATTCGTGATGAACAAATGCGTACCAATGAGGAGAAATTCCAGAATTTGGCTAACCGCATTCTCGATCAGGCTGCCACCAAACTGAAGGAGCAGAACACTGAGTCGATGGGACATATAACGCAACCGCTGAAGGAGAATCTGGAACGCTTGCAGGAGGCTATATCCAAGACTAACACCGCTACCACACAGAGTACGTCGTCGTTGGCTAAACAGCTGGAGATGATGGCTCAGAAAACGGATAAGATAGACCAGTCGGCCACTCGCTTGGCTAATGTTATGCGTGGTGCTAATAAGGTGCAGGGTAACTGGGGTGAGCTTACCTTGCAGAATCTGCTTGACTCGCAGGGACTGCAGCTGGGACGTGATTATGATATGCAGCAGACCATAACTGACGAGAAGGGTAATGTTATTCTTAACGATGATAGTGGTAAGCGCATGATTCCTGACGTTATTCTTCATTATCCTAATGGTGAGGATGTGGTTATCGACTCTAAGATGACTATTGACGGTTATCTTAACTATGTGAATGCCGAGACCGATGATATGAAAAAGAAATATGCTGATGATGTGGTGAAGTCTATCCGCACTCAGTTTAATAATCTTGCCAAGAAGGATTATTCGGCTTATATCAAGAGTCCTCGCAGGGCTATCGACTTTGTTATTATGTATGTGCCTTACGAGGGTGCGTTGCAGTTGGCTCTGGCTCGTGATCCAAAGCTGTGGAACGAGGCTTTTGAAAAGCAAGTGTTTATTACCAGTCAGCAGAATCTCATGGCTATACTTAAGATTATCCAGATTGCATGGCGACAGTTTAATCAAACGGAGAACCAGAAGCATGTGTATGATCTTGCCGAGGAACTGCTGAAGCGTGTAGGCGACTTCATTAAACGCTTTGATAAGGTGGGTAAGGACATCGAGAATCTTCATAAGTCGTATGACGATGCATACAAGAAGGCTTATACTGGCCGACAGAGTATTGTGCAGAAGGCTAACGAGCTGAAACAGCTGGGTGTGAAGGAAAATGCTAACCTTACTATTCCGCAGGCGGAAGTGGAGCTATAGGTAACTTTGAAGTTTGATAGCAGCCTCTCCCCGTCCCTCCCCGATAGGGAAGGGTGGCAATCTGCGAAAGAGGCAGTCAACATTACTTCCCTCGTTTATTCGGATGCACCGACTTCGTCGACAGCATCCACTCGGTCAGTGACCTTCGGTTCCAAATTCCAAATTCATAATTCACATTAGTCTTCTTCTAACGTCATCTAACTCCATTTATCTACCAAGCAAGCGAAGCTGATTTACTTGAATATTTTATCTTTTAATTACGGCAATTTGTTGTATTTTTAATCAAAAAGATAACAATTTGATAAATAAAACACTGTAATTGTTTCAAGTTTGCATGAAAAGTTGTATATTTGCACTTGTATATTAACAAATGCGAACAATTATGGTGTTGGATATTGAAATGTTGAGAAGCTTTTATGCTTCGTACGCTTTTAAGGTAGAGATTGCTAAAAAAACAATTAATCGACCTCTTACTTATGCAGAGAAAGTGCTTTTTACTCACTTGTATGATGAGAGTGAGTTAAAGGTATTCAGAAGAGGCGAAGACTATGTGAACTTCAGACCCAATCGTGTGGCGATGCAAGACGCTACGGCACAGATGGCTCTTTTGCAGTTTATGAATGCAGGTAAGGACGAGGTGGCTGTACCTGCTACTGTTCATTGTGACCACCTTATTCGTGCCGACCTTGGTGTAGAAAAAGACCTCCCTGTTGCCAACACCACAAATAAAGAGGTATATGATTTCCTGCAGTCGGTTTCACGAAAATATAATATTGGTTTCTGGGCTCCAGGAGCTGGTATCATTCATCAGGTGGTGCTCGAAAACTATGCATTCCCTGGCGGTATGATGGTGGGCACTGATTCGCATACTCCTAACGCTGGCGGTATTGGTATGGTGGCTGTTGGTGTTGGTGGTGCTGATGCTGTGGATGTGCTTACGGGTCAGCCTTGGGAACTGAAGATGCCTAAACTTATTGGTGTGGAGCTGACAGGAAAGCTCTCAGGATGGGCATCGCCAAAGGATGTTATTCTTAAGATTCTTGGTATTCTTACTGTTAAGGGCGGTACAAACTCAATACTTGAATATTTTGGCGAGGGTGCCAAGACTATATCAACAACTGGTAAGGCTACAATATGTAATATGGGTGCTGAGCTGGGTGCTACCTGTTCGCTCTTTGCCTATGATGACAATGCCGACGAATATCTACGCAAAACGGGTAGGGAAGAGGTGGCTGTTTTTGCTAAGCAGAACGAGGCTAACCTGAAGGCTGATGATGAGGTGTATGCTAATCCTGAGATGTATTATGATCAGGTGTTGCATATCAATCTTTCTGAGATAGAACCACATCTTAACGGTCCGTTTACTCCTGATGCTGCTACACCTATCTCTCAGATGCGTACTAAAGGTCCTGCTAATGATTATCCTATGGATGTGGAAGTGGGACTCGTGGGTAGCTGTACCAACTCAAGCTATCAGGATTTGGCTCGTGCTGCGAGTGTGGCTCGTCAGGCTGCCGAGAAACATATTAAGGTGAAGGGACAGTTGATTATCAATCCTGGTTCAGAACAGATAAAGAATACTGCAGAACGTGATGGTATCCTTGATGATTTCCGTAAGATAGGTGCTGTGATAATGACTAATGCCTGCGGTCCTTGTATTGGTCAGTGGCATCGTCATACTGACGACAACACACGTAAGAATGCGATAGTAACCAGTTTTAATCGTAATTTCCGTCGTCGTGCCGATGGTAATCCAAATACATACGCCTTTATTGGTAGTCCTGAGATGACAGTTGCAATGGCTATATCGGGTCGTCTGGATTTCAATCCTGCCACTGATTCACTGCAGAACGAGAATGGTGAGAGTGTTATGCTTGATGAACCAAAGGGCTATACTTTCCCTCCAAAGGGCTTTGTAGCAGAAGACCTTGAGAAGGCAGGACTCTTTATTGCGCCTAAGGCACAGAAGGATGTACAGGTGGTTATTGATCCTTCTTCAAAGCGTTTGCAGAAGCTGGAACCTTTTGCTGCATGGGATGGTAAGGATTATACTGATATGCCTCTGCTTATAAAAACACAGGGGAAATGTACTACAGACCATATCTCTATGGCTGGTCCATGGCTGCAGTTCCGAGGACATCTCGAAAACATCTCGGACAATCTTCTTATGGGTGCCGTAAATGCCTTTAATGGTGAGAGCAACTGCGTGAAAGACCAGCTTGACGGTACTTACAAGAAGGTGTCGGAGGCTGCCAAGGCATATAAGAAACAAGGAATAAGTTCTATTGTTGTGGCTGAAGATAACTATGGCGAAGGCTCATCACGTGAGCATGCTGCTATGGAGCCTCGTTTCCTTAATGTTAAGGTGGTGCTTGCCAAGAGCTTTGCCCGTATTCACGAGACAAACCTTAAGAAACAGGGTATGCTTGCCCTTACCTTTGTTGATAAGGCCGACTACGACAAGGTGCAGGAAGACGACCGCATAAGTGTTTTGGGTATAGCAACAATGAAACCTGGCTCAAAGCTTCAGGTTGTTCTGAAACATAAGGATGGCTCAAGTCACCAGTTCCTTGCACAGCACACATATAACGATGTGCAGATAGAGTGGCTGAAGGCGGGAGCAGCGCTGAATGCGCAGTAGAAGTCTTAGCCCGACCCTCCACCAAAGGGAAGGGAGGACTAACAGGTAGATATAAATGAGTAAAGAAGGAAGAATGAACAAAGAATATCTTATATATAAGCTTAGTGACGAAGTAAAGAACTCGTGTAAGATACCTAAGGAAGCGTTTTCTGAATATGGTGTTAAACGAGGACTTCGTAATGAAGATGGTTCTGGTGTGCTTGTAGGACTCACCAATATAGGTAATGTTGTTGGTTATGAGCGTGACGACAGTGGTTCTCTCGTGCCATGCCCTGGTAAGTTGTTTTATCGTGGGTATGAGCTTGATGACCTTGTTACTCCGCTGTTGAAGGAAAAGCGATTCGGCTTTGAGGAAATAGCATATCTTATCCTTTCTGGTAAGCTGCCTGATAAGGAGGAACTTGCTGCTTTCCGTGAGCTTATCAACGATAATATGCCTCTTGACCACCGTACTATCGTGAACATCATCGACCTTGAGGGTTCGAACATCATGAACATTCTCAGTCGTTGTGTTCTGGAGATGTACACCTTTGATCCTAATCCTGATGATATAAGCCGAGACAATCTTATGCGTCAGTCAATAGAACTTATTGCTAAGTTCCCAACGATTATTGCCTACGCATATAACATCTATCGTCACACCGTACAGGGACGAAGTCTGCATATTCGTCACCCAAGAGAAAACCTCTCTATAGCAGAGAATTTCCTCTATATGCTGAAGCATGAGAAATACACAGAACTTGATGCGCGTATGCTCGATCTTCTGCTTATCATTCAGGCTGAACACGGAGGAGGTAACAACTCAACCTTCACAGTACGTGTAACATCATCAACACGTACCGACACATACAGCTCTATAGCTGCAGGTATCGGTTCGCTGAAAGGTCCGCTTCATGGTGGTGCAAACATTAAGGTGATAAATATGTTCCATCATCTGAAGGAACAGATAAAGGACTGGACAAACAAAGACGAGATAGATACTTATCTTAATCGTATGCTAAATAAAGAGGCATACGACAAGACAGGGCTTGTCTATGGTATTGGTCATGCTGTTTACACAATGAGTGACCCACGAGCCGTAGAGTTGAAACGTCTTGCTGGCGAACTTGCCAAGGAGAAAGGACGCACTGAGGAGTATGATTTCCTTTGTCTGCTTGAGGAAGAGGGAATAAAATGTGTTTCTGAGTTCCGCAAGTCAAAGAAACCAATGTGTGCGAACCTTGATTTTTATAGTGGTTTCATCTATGAGATGATAGGATTGCCACAGGAAATATACACTCCTATATTTGCTATGGCTCGTATCGTTGGTTGGACAGCCCACCGCATAGAGGAACTAAACTTCGAGGGTCGCCGCATCATCCGTCCTGCATACAAAAACATCCTTAATCCCAAGGACTATCGTCCGATAAAGGAAAGATAATCTCCTAATCTCCTCCCCTTATGAAGTAGTTCCTCCCCCTTATGAAGGGGAGGTTAGGTGGAGTTGGGAACTTTAATGTTAACTACCAGCAGTATGCTATTTGGAATTTGAGATAAATATATACTCAAAATATTATGGCAGATAATGACTTTTCATTATCTGCTTTTTTATTGCATAAAAGTAATATTTTTTTGTTTAACAAAATATTTTTGTACCTTTGCGTCTAATGTTGATATATATAAATTCTTTAGTCACAGATAAAAACTAATAATTATGGCAGAAAAATATAATGCTTCAAATATTTCTCTTGAACAGGTTTTAAGTTATATAAAATCAGGGGAAATAGCAATACCAGAGATACAACGCCATTTTGTGTGGAAGCCTCGACAAGTAAGGGATTTAATAGATTCTTTATATATGGGTTATCCTACAGGATATTTAATTATTTCACAAAATCCTGATATGAAATCAAAAGATGGTTCCAGTACCGCAGGTAAAAAAATCATGATAGATGGACAGCAACGTGTTACTGCATTGATGACAGCAATTGTTGGCTCAGAAGTGCTGGATAGTGACTTTAAGAAGCGTAGAATTAAAATAGCATTTAATCCGCAAGCATCTGAAGCTGAGGACGAAGAAATATTTAAAGTGCAAGATAATGCTATTTTGAAAGATAAACGATGGATTCCAGATATTGCAGAACTGTTCAAGCCAGAATTTGATCAGTGGAATTTTGTAAATGAGTATTGTGAACATAATAAGAATATAAATGGTTCACAAATGAATTCTGTTTTGATGCGCCTTCTTGATATTAAAAATCGCCAAATAGGTGTTATTTCACTTAATAAGGATTTGAATATAGATCAGGTAACAGAAATATTTGTTCGCATAAATAGTCAAGGAACAAAACTGAATCAAGCAGATTTTGCTATGTCTAAGATTGCTGCAAATAAAGACTTTGGTGGAAATATTTTGCGAAAAGCTATAGACTATTTTTCTCACTTAGCAGTAGAACCAGAATGGTATACTGATATGCTCAAAGATACTGAATTTGCAAATTCAGAATATGCAGACAAGCTAAAATGGTTGAAAGATGATAGGGAGTCTATTTTTGATCCAGATTATAATGATATCCTTCGTATTGCTTTCATGTATAAATTTGGAAGAGCAAAGCTAAAGGATTTGGTTAGTTTGCTTTGTGGTAGAGATTTTGAAACGAGAGAATATAAAGTTGCAATAGCGAAAGAATCATTTGCTAATTTGAGTGAGGGTGTCATTGATTTTATGAATCAATATACTTTTTCAAATTTTGTTCTTGGTATGAAGAGCGCAGGCTTTATTTCAAATAAGCTAATTAACTCGCAAATGACATTAGATTTTGCTTATACACTTTATTTGTTGCTTAATAATGATCCTTGCATAGAAAAAAGCCAAATAAAACACTATGTGGCAAAATGGTTTGTTATGTCAACGCTCACAAGTAGATATACCGGTTCTCCAGAAACTCAGATGGATTTTGATATAAAACGTATAAAAGAAAGAGGCTTTTTGGCATTCTTTAAAGAGGTAGAAGAAGCAAATCTGTCTGAAACATTTTGGTCTGTGGGGTTAGTACAGAATTTAGAAACTCCTGTTATAAATAGTCCTTTCTTTAATGTGTATTTGGCAGCTCAAATACATGCAGGTGACAATGCATTATTTAGTAACGGTACTAAGGTTGGGTATCTTATAAATTTGATGGGGGATGTTCATCACATTTTTCCAAAGCAGTATTTGCGTAAAAATGGTTATAATGAAAAGGTGCAATATAATCAAGTAGCGAACTTTACATATCTTGATACACAAGTAAATAAAGAAATATCAGATGAAGCACCTAATGTTTATTTCAAGAACGCTGTAAATGAATGTAAGAAAGGATGTGCTTTGTATGGTAACATAAATGATATTGATGTATTAAGAGAAAATATGAAAAGTAACTGTATCCCTTTTGATATCACGGATATGGATTATACTAACTATTTTGATTTTTTGAATGCACGAAGAAAAATGATGGCAAAGAAAATAAAAGAATATTATTATAATCTTTAATTTTTGTGCACTATTTTTCCCAACTCCTCCCGACCTCCCCTTCATAAGGGGGAGGGGGCTATATATTATTTATCGTCATAATGACCATAAGAAGAAAGAACGAGGACAACAACCTCTTCTTTTATAATACGATATATTAGTCTATGCTTATCCGTAATTCTTCTGCTCCAACGGTTTTCAGGCTGTCCTTTTAAAGGCTCTGGATGTCCTGTACCAGTAGTAGGATGTTCATATAGTTCTGCTATAAGCTTCAAGGCTTTATTATATGCCTTTGGTTCATGAAGCTTTAACTTTTTAAGATCAAGCAAAGCTTTTTCTTTAACATCGACATTATATCTCATCATAGATTACTGATATATTCATCCAGTTTATCAATGCTTTCGAATCTCTTTGAAGGACCTTTTTCGGCTTCATCCAGCATGCTAAAGAACTCTTCTTTGGTGAAGCGTGTGGCATCTTCTTTTTCTGCAGCAAGTTTACGCAAATACTTTGCTGCTCTTTTCAGCAAACTTTCATCTTCTGCAATAATGCTCATATTACGAAGAATTTCGGCGTTCATCTGTAATGCTGTCATAATCTAATTCTTTTGTTTTTGGCAAAAATACAATAAATAAGCAAATAAACCAAGAATACTATTGATATTTTTTCCAAATCCTCCCGACCTTCAATAGTCTTTACCCCCCCCCTTCGGTTCCCCCGTTCCAGGGGGACAGAAACCTTCATAAGGGGAGGCTTATTTATTCATGATGGTATGGCTCGCCCTTGATGATGGTGCATGCACGATAGATTTGTTCGGTGAAGACGAGGCGTACCATCTGATGGGAGAAGGTCATGCGAGAAAGGGATATTTTCTCGTTGCAGCGGTCGTACACTTCTTTTGAGAATCCGTAAGGACCTCCGATGACAAAGATGAGACGACGGGCGGTATTCTGCTTCTTCTGTAGCCATTTGGCAAATTCTATGGAACGGTATTCTTCTCCGTGTTCGTCCATAAGCACAACGGTATCTGAAGGCTGAATCTCTTTCAGTATTAGTTCGCCTTCACGTGTTTTCTGCTGTTCCTCAGAGAGTGCTTTGGTGTTTTTGAGTTCGGGAATGACTTTTATTTCGAACGGCATGTAATGACCTATGCGTTCGGTATAGTCTTTTATTCCAGCTACGAAATGCTTGTTAACCGTTTTTCCTACTAACAAAAGTATTGTTTTCATTTTTTTGTTCTTTTGGGATTTTTTGGAAACCAACCTCTTTCTACTCGTTTTTTCTGTTCAAAGAGTTCGCCGATACCCCAGAGGGCTGATGCTCCGAATACGCCAACGGCTGACGAGATGATGGTGTTTTCTATGCAGAGACTGCCACAAACGCATAGGATGCCTACGACGAGATATATCCACCAGGGCTTTGTGCCGAAGTAGTATTCGGTTTTAATTACTATAGGGTGCCAAACGCCAATGGCGAGGAATGTGCATACTGCAATGATGATACCTGTGAAATACATATTTGATAAATTTTATTAGAGTACAAAAATACGAAAAAAATAAGAATAACACTATGAAAACCAATTTTTATTGTTATCTTTGCGATACGAAATTCTAATAAAAACATATAATTACTATGGCAAATAACGCAGAACTTGTTGCCCAGTGTGAGGCAAGAGCTAAGGAGTGGTTGTCGCCTTCTTTTGACGAGGCAACACGTAAAGAGGTTCAGGCTATGCTTGATGACGAAGATAAGAGCAATCTTATTGATGCTTTCTATCGTGATCTTGAGTTCGGTACAGGTGGTCTTCGTGGCATCATGGGTGCAGGAACCAATAGAATGAATATATATATTGTTGGTATGGCTACACAGGGCTTTGCCAACTATATCAATAAGGCTTTCCCTGGTCGCAACGACCTGAGTGTTGTTGTGGGTCACGACTGCCGTAATAATGGCCGTTTGTTTGCTGAGACTGTTGCTAATATTTTCTCGGCTAACGGCATTAAGGTTTATCTCTTTGAGAGCCTTCGTCCTACACCAGAGATTTCTTTCGCTATTCGTCAGCTGGGATGTACTGCTGGTGTGAATGTAACTGCTTCTCATAACCCTAAGGAATATAATGGCTACAAGGCTTACTGGAGTGATGGTGCTCAGGTGCTTGCTCCTCACGACAAGGGTATTATTGACGAGGTGAACAAGGTAACTATTGATGATGTGAAGTTTGAGGGTAATAAGGACCTTATTCAGATTATCGGTGGTGAGATGGACTGGGATTATCTGCAGGGTGTTAAGGAGGCTATGGTTGATCAGGATGTTATCCTTCGCCAGAAAGACCTTAATATTGTATATACTCCTCTTCATGGAACAGGTCGTGTGATTATTCCTGAGGCTCTTCGTTCATGGGGTTTCCAGAATATTCATGTTGTTCCTGAACAGATGGTTATCGATGGCAACTTCCCAACAGTTGTTTCTCCAAATCCTGAGAACTCAGAGGCTATGACTCTTGGTATGAAGCTTGGTACAAAGCTTGATGCTGACCTTGTTATTGCTTCTGACCCGGATGCAGACCGTCTTGCTATTGTTTGCCGTAACAACAAGGGTGAGTGGGAGATTCTTAATGGTAACCAGACATGTATGATGTTCTGCTGGTATATCATTACTAATAAGAAGAAGTTGAATCAGCTCACAGGAACAGAGTTCCTTGTTAAGACTATCGTTACTACTGAGGTTATCAAGCAGATTGCTGATAAGAATAATGTTGAGCTTCGTGACTGCTATACTGGTTTTAAGTGGATTGCTAACGAGATTCGTGTTTCTGAGGGCAAGCAGAAGTATATCGGTGGTGGTGAAGAGAGCTTTGGCTTCTTGCCATTTGATAAGGTTAGAGATAAGGATTCTCCAGCATCAATCTGTCTTATCTGTGAGATTGCAGCATGGGCTAAGGATAATGGCAAGACTCTCTATGACTTGCTTATGGATATCTATGCTGAATATGGTTTCTCTCGCGAATATACTATTAATGTTGTTCGTCCTGGAAAGACTGGTGCTGACGAGATTAAGCAGATGATGACTAACTTCCGCAATAATCCTCCTAAGGATCTTGGTGGCAGTAAGGTAGTGCTTTCAAAGGACTTCCTTTCTCTTGAGGCTAAGAAGGCTGACGGCACTGTTGAGAAGCTGGATATGCCAGACACAAGTAATGTTCTGCAGTGGTTCTGCGATGACAATACTAAGGTTAGTGTTCGTCCTTCAGGAACAGAGCCAAAGATTAAGTTCTATCTTGAGGTGAAAGATCCAAGCTTCAAATGTGCAGGCTGCTATGAGCGTTGCATGAAGGCTTCAGAAGAGAAGATAGCAGCTATCAAGAAGTCTTTGAATTTGGAATAAACAATTGAAGATGTAAGTAGTTAAGAGGAGTTATGCCGCTTTTAGCGGCGGAGATAGAGGACAATACCATAAAACTAATGTCTTGTAACTCCTACTATCTTCTTTTAACTACATCTAACTTCTTCATAGAAATTAGATTTTAATTAAATCACTCATAATACTATCGCTGATGTAGATGCCTTGTCTCGTCAGCGATAGTTTTTTGTTGTCAAGTTTAAGCAGTCCTTCGTTTATAAGATGTTGTGCGTTTTTAAGCAGATAGTCTTGCTGGTCTCGTGAAAGCATAGTTATGTCAAGACCATCACGGGTACGTAAGGCTGTTGTTATAAGGTCGTTGTAATGAGTGTTGGCATCAATAATCTCTATTTCTCGTTCGGGATTGTTGTTTTCTATTCCTTCACAATACTTCTTGATGTCGCTGATGTTCCACCATCTTTTTTTTCCATTGAAGCTATGGGCTGCAGCACCAATACCTATATATGGTGTGTTGTTCCAATAGCTGCTGTTGTGGCGTGAACGATAGCCTTTCTTTGCAAAGTTGCTAATCTCGTAATGTTCATAGCCTGCACCAGTGAGGGTGTTTACAAGGGTATCATACATCTTCAGACTCAGCTCATCGTCAATTTCCTGTATTTTTCCTTGTTCAAGCAGACGGAATAAGGTGGTGCCTTCTTCGTACATAAGCGAATAGGCTGAGAGATGTTCTACATTGAGAGATAATGCTGCTTGGATGTCGGCTTGCCAGTCCTCGATGGTTTCATTAGGAAAACCAAACATAAGGTCAACACTGATATTTTTTATCCCTGCCTTACGAAGACGAGAAACAGCAGTTTTTACTTCGTTGGCATTGTGTCGGCGATGCAGGAATTGAAGTCTTGTGTCAGAGAAAGTCTGTGCCCCCATAGAAATACGGTTTATGGGCAGCGAACTTATAACGTTAGCAAATTCTTCTGTAATGTCATCGGGATTACACTCCATAGTTATTTCTATGTTTGATGCTGGAGTGCCTATTGTTTCAAAGATTTGGCGAAGCTGACTTTCGGTTAGCTGACTTGGCGTGCCACCTCCAAGATATATTGTTTGCCAAGAGGCAGCTGTTGTCTTGTCGTTGTAATAGCTGTTTATTTCCTTGCATACAGCATCAACGTATCGTTGCTTCATATTTTCCATGGTTGTGCTATAAAAACCACAGTAAATACATCTTGATGCACAGAAAGGTATATGAATGTATAATCCCGCCATAATAGTTATTTGAATACAAAATTACTAATAAGTTTAAAAAGTTGTGCACTTTTTTGCTTTTTCTTTTGGGACTTTCGTAAAAAAATCATATCTTAGAGCCCAACAAAAGTCAGACATGACCTATCTGGCTTTCCATGAAAGAATTTATTACTAACAACTTAAATCTTTTGATATGAGAGTTTATCAGACTAATGAAATCAAAAACATCGCATTGCTTGGTAGTGCGGGCAGCGGCAAGACCACACTTGCCGAGAGTATGTTATTTGAAGCTGGTATTATAAAGCGACGTGGTTCAATAGAAGCTAAGAATACCGTAAGTGACTATTTCCCTGTTGAATTGGAATATGGCTACTCTGTATTCCCAACAGTTTTTCATGTAGAGTGGAACAATAAGAAATTAAATATCATAGATTGCCCTGGTAGCGACGACTTCGTGGGTGGTGCTATCACTTCCCTGAATGTAACCGATCAGGCTGTTATACTTATTAATGGTCAGTATGGACCAGAGGTGGGTACTCAGAATAATTTCCGTTATACCGAGAAATTGGGCAAACCTGTTATCTTCCTTATTAATCAGTTGGATTCAGAGAAATGTGACTTTGATAACATTATCAATAGTATGCAGGAAATCTATGGCTCAAAATGCGTGCAGATTCAGTATCCTGTGAAGACGGGTCCTGATTTCCACGAAATCATTGATGTGCTCATCATGAAGAAGCTGTCATGGGGACCTGATGGCGGTGCTCCTAAACGCGAAGAAATTCCTGCAGAGGAAATGGATAAGGCTATGGAGCTTCATAAGGCACTTGTTGAGGCAGCAGCCGAGAATGATGACTCTCTTATGGAAAAATTCTTTGAGACAGAAACGCTTACTGAAGACGAGATGCGCGAGGGAATACGCAAGGGATTGGTAACTCGTTCTATCTTCCCTGTGTTCTGTGTTGATGCTCATAAGGATATGGGTGTGCAGCGTCTTATGGAATTCCTTGGTAACGTGGTTCCTTTCGTTAGCGAAATGCCAAAGATTCACAATACTCGTGGTGAAGAGGTTGATCCTGTTGCTAATGGTCCTGAAAGTCTTTATTTCTTCAAGACTGGTATGGAACCTCATATTGGTGAAGTAAGCTACTTCAAGGTTATGAGTGGAACTGTTAAGCCTGGTGATGATCTTTCGAATGCTGATCGTGGTTCAAAAGAACGCATGGGACAGATATATGCTTGTGCTGGTGCTAACCGTATTCCTGTTGATTCACTCCAGGCTGGTGATATTGGTTGTACTGTTAAGTTGAAGGATGTAAAGACAGGAAACACTCTTAATGGTAAGGATGCAGAATGGAAGTTTGACTTCATAAAGTATCCTAACTCAAAGTACAGTCGTGCGGTAAAGGCTAAGAATGCTCAAGACACGGAGAAGGTGATGGCAGCCATCCTGAAGATGCATCAGGAAGATCCTACATGGGTATTTGAAAACTCTAAGGAACTGAAGCAGACTATTGTTCATGGTCAGGGAGAATTCCACTTGCGTACTTTGAAATGGCGTTTGGAGAATAACGAAAAGCTGAATGTTGACTTTGAGGAACCTCGTATTCCTTATCGTGAAACTATCACAAAGAAGGCTAAGGCTGAATATCGTCACAAGAAGCAGAGTGGTGGAGCAGGACAGTTTGGTGAGGTTCATCTTATTGTTGAACCATATGCTGAAGGTATGCCTGACCCAACAAGTTATAACTTCAATGGACAAGAGTTCAAGGTTACCATGAAGGGTAAAGAAGAACGCGATATGCCTTGGGGTGGAAAGCTTGTGTTTATAAACTCTGTTGTTGGTGGAGCCATTGACCAGAGATTTATGCCTGCTATTCTTCAGGGTGTTATGGAATGTATGGAACGTGGTCCGTTAACGGGTTCTTATGCACGTGATGTAAGAGTTGTTGTTTACGATGGAAAGATGCATCCAGTTGACTCTAATGAGCTTTCTTTCAAACTTGCAGCACGTCATGCCTTTAGCGATGCTTTCAAGCAGGCTGGTCCAAAGATTCTTGAGCCAATCTATGATCTTGAGGTATATGTTCCTGCAGACTTCATGGGTGATGTGATGAGTGATTTGCAAGGACGCAGAGCCCTTATCATGGGTATGGATACTGAGGCAGGCTATCAGAAGCTGTCGGCAAAGATTCCTCAGAAGGAGTTGGCTAACTATAGCATTTCTCTTAGTTCGCTTACAGGTGGCCGTGCTTCGTTTACTACTAAGTTTGCAAGTTACGAACTTGTTCCTAACGAGATTCAAACAGCTCTTATTGCAG
>JAEEGL016254273.1_pt1 | contig 17130 bp, 15 predicted proteins | sample 9134231 | NCBI WGS metagenome assembly JAEEGL01 (sample SAMN16246548, study PRJNA631951) | gut metagenome | biome: gut microbiome; feature: rumen; material: fiber-attached | host: Bos | place: Iran: Karaj | collected 2018-10
ACGTCGTTGACGTACTCGGTCGTAGTGGTGTCGTCGTAAGCGGCGCGGTAGTCAACAAGGTACTGAGCGAGAGCATTGTCAAGCTCGTCGCCCTCGTCGGTGGTGCCGATAAGCTCGCCGTCTACATAGAGCGACGCGAGAACGTTGTTGACGAACATATCGGGAGTGTTGAGGGAGTAGACAGCCTCGTCTGAGGTCGCTGCGGGAAGTGCAGCTGACGCCTTGGGACTCTCATTCTTCACGGGCTTAGGCGCGTCAAGAGCGCTCGCGACGGTTACGCAGGAGAGCATGATAGCCGTCAGACATGCCGCGACTGCGAGGATCGCCTTTTTCTTGACTGTCTTGTGCGCTTTAGGCTCAGCGGGAGCGCTGTGAGCGTAGGTCTTGCCGGCGGTCGCCTTCTTTAAGTACTTAAGGCTATCCATAGCTGAGCCGGAGGTCATGGGCACGCGTCTGCTTTGGGCGTACTGTCTGTCCAGAATAGTGCTCTGTACTCTGACGGGCTTTTTCGCAGCCGTTTTCTTTTTATTTGCAGTATTTTTTGCTTTGATGTTCTTGGCGCAGAGTGTCGCGGCTCTTTTTGCGAAGCGCATGGACTTCTGTGCGGTACTAAGGTTTTTGGTTTTCTTTGTAGTTTTCTTCTTGGAAACAGCCTCGATTTCGCCGAAACCGTCCAAGCCGATGAATTTCGTTTTCACAATAAATTCTCCTATCTAATTAACTGTTACAAAGCTGTAACAAACCAACAACCTTATTATAACAAAAAATTCATAAAATTCAATAAGAGAAATAAAAATCGTGATAATGTTCGGCGTTATGCCAAATATTACCACGATAATTTAGTCATGTGATACAATAATTCTCGAAACTAAATATACAAAGAGTTATTATTCTCTTTTGCAATAAACAGACTGTATATTCTGAAAAAGAAAATTCTGCTTACAAATTGCCGCAAAAAGCGTAATCAGGCGCTTATTTCGCGTAGTCGGCTGTGCTCTTGAAGCTGATGTTGAGGTCAACGCTGCCATCGATGCCGTCGATGTGACCGGATTCCGAGTACTGCCACATCGAGAATTTGTAGTAGAAGTCGGGCTTGTCCGCGTACTGAACCAGCCACAGCTCGTAGTCCTTGAGGCGCGAGAGGTCGTATTTGAAGTAGAATTCCCTGCTCGCGGAGTAAATCATCGGTATGTAGCCGAATGACTTGACCTTCTCGCAGAACGCGACGGCGCATTCGGTAGCCTGGGTCGAGGTGACCTTGTCGGTGCGCGCGTTGTCGTCCTTGACGATTTCCCAGTCGTAGGCGAGAGGATAGTCGAGCTGAATGTCGCCGAGTACCTGCTTTGCGTATTCCGCTTCTTCCTCGGCTTCGGCGTTTGTGGTCGCCTGAGAGTAGAAGTAAGCGCCGACCTTGATGCCTGCCGCCTTTGCGCCCTGAAGGTTCTCGGCAGCCTTGTCGTCGGCGTAAAGACCGCCTTCATCGCCGTAGCCTCTGCCGCCGAGACGGATCATCGCGAAGTCAACGCCGCTCTCCTTGACCTTAGCCCAGTCGATGCTGCCGCTGAACGAAGAAACGTCAATTCCCTCGTTGGACGCGGGTTGACCATTCTCGCTGTAGTACTTGAAGGTATTGTCTGCTGTAAACCCGTCGGCTTGCAGCTTGTTTACGGGAACGCCCTCGAGCTCGGTGATCCAGATATCGCCGAGGGTGTTGTCGGTTATGTGGATTTTTCCGCCTGTAGCCTTGACGGGGGAATCGGTCACGGGCTGGGTGGTTGCGGCTTCGGAAGCCGCGGAAGAATCAGCCGGAGCGCCTGAGGAGGCGGTGTTGTTTGAGCCGCAGCCGCACAGAACCGAGGCGGAAACCGTCAGAGCCGCGAGCGCGATAGTGATTATTTTCTTCATAATTCCATTTCCTTCTGAGATTATTTTGATGTAATACAATACTTATTTAATAATGATAACATAAAGTAAAACATCTGTAAACAAATATTTTATTAATTTGCTATTGAAATAATTACCGTTTTTCAGTATAATATTAGATAATGGGTTAATAACGTAAATTGAAGAGGAGGTGATTGAGTGAATAATCCGCAGCCTCGCGGTTACAGGAAAAAGAGCCGTGAGGAGCTTATAAGCGCTATTCAGGGATGCACATCACTCAGTCAGCTCTTCGCGCTGATTCAGCTTGAGGGTATCACCCTGCAGATGCACTCGCAGCCCGGAGCGTCCAACCTCGCGCCGCGCCGCCTGACTCCGCAGGACATTATCCGAAACAACGATACTCCGCTCGAGCGTCTTAAGGCAGAGGTGCTCAAGGCTATCGGCTACAAGCCGCCGAGATGGAAGCCCGAGGACCGTTCCCGCATTCTGGGGGCGATCGACAGCACTCAGACACTCAGCGAGCTGTTCGCGCTGATTCAGCGGGAGGGTATCTGCATTCAGATGCACTCACAGCCCGGAGCGTCCAACCTCACCCCGAGGGTCCTCACCCAAAAGGAGATAGAGGAGAGGGACACGCCGTTTGAGCGGCTGAAGGCGGAGGTCAGAAAAGCTGTCGCAGGACAGTGATTCCGACAGATTCTGCACAGAAAACATAGTAAGATAATCAAACCAACGAAAAGAGAGGAATCTGACATGAAAAAAACACGCAAGTTCTTAGCAGTCCTTCTCAGCGCGATGATTGCCGTTTCCGCGATTTCCGCGGTCAGCTTCTCAGCCGCCGAGGAAGATACGCAGGTTTCGGCTACACAGGCGGTGACGCAGGCTCCCACAGAGGCACCGACCGAGGCGCCTACGGAAGCCCCGACACAGGCACCGACCGAGGCTCCGACACAGGCACCTACCCAGGCGCCCACAACAGCGCCCGTTGTACAGGTCGGCGCGGTCAAGAACGTTGAAAAGACAAGCTTTGAGCCTGACTACATCACCCTCAAGTGGGACAAGGTACCCGGCGCGACAGGCTACAACGTCTACATCTGCAACAGAGATAACGGCACGACCTTCACAAAGGCTGCGACAGTTACCTCGAACACCGCGACTATCAAGAAGCTCGCCCACACCACCCAGTACTGGTTCAGGGTTGCCGCCTACATCACCAAGGACGGCAAGACCTACGAGGGCGACGCCACACTGAAGAAAACCGCTACCCAGGCAGGCACCGTAACAGGCCTTGACATGGTTCGTTCTTCAAGTGTTATCCAGTTCGACTGGAACCGCAACTCCAAGGCAACCGGCTACAAGATTTACCGCGCATGCTCAAAGACCGACGCCGAGTACGTTCTCTACAAGACGATCACCGACAACAAGGTGACCTCGTTCAGCGACACGGACGTCGAGGACGGCAGAGCCTACTACTACAGCGTACGTCCCTACAGAATCCTCTACGGTGACGCGATTTACCACGCTTATCACAAGACGATCAAGTTCATCTGCGGCATGTGCTCGCCGAGCACCAGCTCAACCAGCTTTGTATCCCGTGCGAACCTGAGCTGGAGACACAACAGATGGGCGACAGGCTACGACATCTACTACTCCACCGACCGCTACAAGAACTTCAAGTATCTCGACTCCACCACCGATAATTTCTTCAACACCGTACGTCTTACCCCTGGCACGAAGTACTACTTCCGCATTCAGCCCTACAAGCTCAACGGCCCGAGCAGAACAAAGGTTGTCGGCACATGGGGCGTTGAAGGCAGAACGATCACCAGCGGCGCTTACGGACAGAGCGTAGGCGGAACCTACGTCGAGATCAGCATCAAGCAGCAGTACATGTGGCTGTACATTGACCGCAAGCTCGTCTGCGAGACCGATGTTGTAACAGGTAACGACGACGGCTACTGCAACACTCCCACAGGCTATTTCAGCATCACCTCACGCGCGAGAAATACATACCTCAACGGCCCCGGATACTCGTCCTTCGTTAACTACTGGATGGGCTTCTACGGCGGCTGCGGTATCCACGACGCGAGCTGGCGTTCGTCCTACGGCGGAAACATCTACAAGGGCAACGGCTCACACGGCTGTGTAAACACTCCCTACAGCAAGGTTCAGAAGATTTACAACAACACAGGCTACGGCACACCCGTAATCGTATACGACTGATAATGCAAAAGGCATTTCACCGGTAAAGTGAAATGCCTTTTTTATTTTACTTTGAATTTCGCTTTGAAACCGAGCGGTCAATGCGCTGATAAACGGGCTTCATCGTCAGACCCTGAATAACGGTAGTGAAGAATACTATCGCGTACGTGCCTCCGAGGATAATGAAATATATATCCTCGCTGATCATTTCCCTTGTACTCATAGCGAGGGCGACAGAAAGGCCGCCTCTCAGACCGCCCCAAGTCAGCAGCCTGACAAAATTGAACTTGTCATATCCGTCGGGCAGCCTGCCCATAATCAGGGTCGACAGCGACAGGCTTCCCGAGCGTGCGATCAGGTTCGCTGCTATCGCGACGAGCGCCAGCAGGATAACGTGCTCCATCTGCATGATCCGCACAAAGCTGAAGCCGAGCATGATGTACAGTACCGAATTGAGCAGAGTGTCGAGCGTTTCCCAGAACGAGCCGAAACGCTCGGCTTTTTCTGTATCCTCCTGCGGACAGAATTTTGAGCGCAGCGCGGCGAATACGATACCGCATACCACCGAGGCGATGGCGCCCGAGAATCCGAAAAGCTCACACAGATAATATGAGAGCGCGACCGACAGCAGGCTGACAAATATTCCGAGGGTGTTGCTTTTTGTGAAGCGGTACAGCGGAAACAGCAAGAGCGTCGCGACTGCGCCGACAGCAACCGCTCCGAAAATCTGCGGAAGCATCACGCTGAAAAAGCCGCTTGAAGAGGTTGCCGTCGCCAGCCCCGAAAAGCAGACGAACAGCGCTACACCCACGCCGTCGTTAAACAGCGATTCGCCCTCGATCAGGAAGGAGATGTTTTTCGGCAGTCCGAATTTGTTGAGGATACTTGTCGCCGCAATTGGGTCGGTCGGCGCGACAATGCTGCCGAACATCAGGCACATGGGCAGCGAGAGGTTAAGTCCCATTAAGTACGCCGCTCCGTAGAATAGCAGTCCGTAAAAGCATGCGCCGAGAAGCGTGCAGACAAATGCGAGCACCGTCACCTGACGCGCCTGCCGTTTGAAGTCCGAGAGCTTCAGATGACAAGACCCCGCGAACAGCATGAAGCAGAGCACGCCGTCCATCAGGAACTTCTCGATATTGAAAACCTGTATTTTTCCCAGTATTTCCGCCGCGCTTGTCCCCGAGAAAACCGTTGCCGCGAGCAGAGCGGCCGCGCCGATAACAACCGAAAACAGCATGAGCGCGATCTCATAGGTCAGCTTTGTAACCTTTTCATTGAAAAAGCCCAGCAGGCATATCATTGCCAGCGCCAGAACAAAAATAAATAAAAAGCTCATTATCAGTCCACCCTTATCATTTTTATCACCTTTCATTATATAGGAAACTGCGGAAAAAATAAAGGGCATTCGGCAAAAAAATAACCGCCTATGCCGTAACACAGGCGGTCAGTTTTATATCATTTATTCCGACAGATGAAACTCACCCTGAACGTCGGTGTAATACTCACCCTCGGGAATCAGGTCTTTGATAAGTACGATTTCATACCCCTTGTCTTTGATGCCCTCGATAATCGACGGCAGCGCGGCAGGGGTATTTTTCGCGCCGTTGTGCATGAGCACTATCGAGCCGTCGCACACCTTGTCTAGCACGGTCTTGCACATCTGCTCGGGGCTGGGATCCTTCCAGTCGAGCGAGTCGACGTCCCACTGAACGCAGTACATTCCGAGGCTTTTGACCGTCTTTACCACGTCGTTGTTGTAGTCGCCGTAGGGCGCTCTGAAAAGCGTAGGCGCGTGACCCGTAATGGCTTCGATCTTGTCGTTGCACTTCTGAATCTCGGCGGTCTCGTCGCCGATACTAAGCTGCGGCATGTGCGGATGCGTGTCGCTGTGGTTGCCGATATCGTGGCCGCGCGAGTAGATCTCCTTTACGTCGTCGGGAAAGTTGTCGACCCAGTCGCCTACGAGGAAAAACGTCGCCTTGACGCCCTCGTCGTCGAGAATATCGAGCAGCTGATTGGTTTCCTCGTCACCCCATGCCGCGTCGAACGAGATCGCGACCTGCTTGCTGTCGGACTGAACGCGGTAAATCGGCACCTCCTTCGGTTCTGAGGCGGTCTGAACCGCTTTTACGGTTGACGAAATCGCGACCGTTGCCGCAAGCGCGCCGATTATGAAGCAAAAACCCACCGAAGCCAGACTCCGCTTCGTCAGAATCAAACATTTCATGAAAAAACTCACCTTCCGCTAAATTATATGGAAGGTGAGTCCGTTATATTCTTACTTTTCGATTGACCAGCTCACGCCGTCCTTTGTGTCGAGCAGGACGACATGCATCTCCTTGAGCTTGTCGCGGATAGCGTCGGCGGTAGCCCAGTCCTTGGCGGCTCTCGCTTCGGCACGCTTTGCGATAAGCGCCTCGACCTCGGCGGTCAGAGAATCGTCGACGCCGTTGTCCTGAACCTCGCCGGCTGTCAGCAGGTCGAGAGAGAGAACCTTGTCGAGCTCGCCGATGACATATCTCTTTGTCGCGCCGTTAGCGTCAGCCTTGAGCACATCGTAAAGACTTGTCAGTCCGAGCGAGGTGTTGAGGTCGTTGTCGAGCGCTTCCTTAAAGGACGCGATCAGCTCCTCTGCCTTTGCTGAGTCAACCTCGCCCTCGTCGGGAATAGCCGAGATGCGCTTTGTCAGCTTCTCATAGGCTGTCGCGGTGTTGTCAAGGCTCTCGTAGGTAAAGGTGAGTGGCTTGCGGTAGTGGCTCTGTAAGCAGAACATGCGGTAAACCACGGGATTGTAGCCCTTTTCCTCGAGGAGCGAAACGGTGAGGAAATCGCCCTTGGACTTACTCATCTTGCCGCGCGCGTCGAGCAGATGGAGCACGTGGAACCAGTAGCCGCACCACTTGTGGCCGAGGAAGGACTCGGACTGCGCGATTTCGTTGGTGTGGTGGGGGAAGGCGTTGTCGATACCGCCGCAGTGAATGTCGAGGTACTCGCCGTTGTGCTTGTAGCTGATGCAGGAGCACTCGATGTGCCAGCCGGGATATCCCAGACCCCACGGAGACTCCCATTTCAGCTCCTGTGAATCGAACTTCGACTTTGTGAACCAGAGTACAAAGTCGGTCTTGTTTCTCTTGTTCTCGTCCTCCTCAACGCTCTCGCGAACGCCGACAGCGAGGTCGTCCTCGTTCATATTGCCGAAAACGTAGTAGGTGTCGAGCTTCGAGGTGTCGAAGTAGACGTTGCCGCCCGCGATGTAGGCGTAGCCCTTCTCGAGCAGGACGGAAATCATATGGATAAACTCCTCGATACAGTTGGTTGCGGGCTCAACTACGTCGGGACGCTTGATATTGAGCTTCTCGCAGTCGGAGAAGAAAGCGTCGGTGTAGAACTTCGCGATTTCGAGGACAGTCTTGTGCTCGCGCTTTGCGCCCGCGATCATCTTGTCCTCGCCGGTGTCAGCGTCGCTCGAGAGGTGACCAACGTCGGTGATGTTCATAACGCGCTTTACGTCGTAGCCCGCGAAGCGCAGGTACTTCTCGAGCACGTCCTCCATAATGTAGGTGCGGAGGTTGCCGATGTGGGCGTAGTGGTAGACGGTGGGGCCGCAGGTGTACATATTGACCTTGTTGCCGTCGTGGGGAATGAATTCCTGCTTTGTCTGTCCGAGAGAGTTATATAAAATCATTGCTTACTCCTTGCTTTTCAATTCTTTGATTTCGTTTTGAAGAGTGTCTATCCGCTGCTCGAGTCTGCACAGAGCCTGAGCGACGGGGTCGGAAATGTGGATCTGGTCGAGCATTTCGCTTCGCACTCCGTTGACCTTGACGATTCTCGCGGGAACGCCGACCGCCGTAGAGTTCGGCGGAACCTCGCTGAGCACCACGGCGCCTGCCGCGATACGGGCATTGTCGCCTACCTTGAACGGACCGAGAACCTTCGCGCCCGAGCCGACGAGGACGTTGTTGCCCAATGTCGGGTGACGCTTGCCTGTTTCTTTACCGGTACCGCCGAGGGTGACGTTCTGGTAAATCGTGCAGTTGTCGCCGATAACGGTTGTTTCGCCGATAACGACGCCCATGCCGTGGTCGATAAACACACCCTTGCCGATCTGTGCGGCGGGGTGGATTTCAATTCCTGTTTTATGCCTGCTGCGCTGAGAGATCCAGCGCGCGATGAAGGGATGTCCGTGTTTCAGAAACCAGTGCGCGCGTCGGTGTGAGCGGATCGCCTTGAAGCCCGAGTAGAGGAACATGACCTCCCATTTGCTGCGGGCTGCAGGGTCGCGCTCGAGCACGGCGCTGATATCCGATTTTAGGGTTTCGAACAAAAAATCACATCCTGATTATTTTTCCGAGATAAAGTGCCTGTTCTGAGCGAGGTAAATCACGCCCGAGATAATGGCGAAAACGGTGGAGATCCAGATAAGCGCTTCGCCGCCCCAGAACAGCCAGCCGTTTGCTGCCGCGGTGAAATCCGCCGACTGAGCGATGCTTGACGGCAGCAGCATGAGGGTAATATCGTACGCCGCTCTGAACACGAGAATCGCGATGATCGCGATCATCTGGGTGACGGTCTTGACCTTGCCCCACATATTCGCGGCGATGACCTCGCCCTTTGCGGAGGCGATAAGCCTGATGGACGTTACGGCGAACTCGCGGAAGAGCACGATGATCACGGCGACGCAGTCGCACCAGCCGAGCTGAATGAAGCACAGCAGCGCCGAGAGCACGAGGATTTTGTCCGCGAGCGGGTCGGCGAACTTGCCGAAGTCGGTTATCAGGTTCATTTTGCGCGCGATTTTGCCGTCGAGCGTATCGGTGATGGAAGCCGCGATAAACAGCAGCAGCGCGATAATATTGTGAAAGGGGAAGGGGATAAGCGGCGCCGCCACGAAGAACGGCACAAGGATAATCCTTCCCAATGTCAGTTTATTCGGTAAATTCATAATCGTTACCTGTTCAGTCAATCATAGTTCCGACGGGGTCGCAGCCGAGGTAGTCGTCGATCATAACGCGCACGAATTCGCCTGCCTTTGGCTTTCTGTCGCCGCAGGTGAAGAATACGCAGCCGTCGACCTCGGGAGCGTCGGCGTAGCTTCTGCCGAAGAAGCACTCGGCGATTCTGTCAAAGCCCTCGCAGAGTACCTCGATCTCCCTGCCGATAAGGCTCTCGCAGTATTCCGCCATGACGGTCTGCTGCTGTTCCATGATGATGTCGGCGCGGTTCTGCTTGATTTCGTCGTCGAGCTGGTCGGGAAATTCCGCGGCGGGAGTGTCCTCCTCCTGGGAGTAGGCAAAGCAGCCCAGACGCTCAAAGCGGATATCGTCGGCGAACTGCGCGAGCTGTTCAAACTGTTCCTCGCTCTCGCCCGGGAAGCCCGTGATGAAGGTCGTGCGGATAACAACGCCCGGGATCTTCTCCCTGAGCTTTTTGAGCAGAGCGGTAAGGCTCCCGCGGTCTCCGCGGCGGTTCATGCGGCGCAGGATCTCTCCGTCGCAGTGCTGCAGAGGCAGGTCGATATATTTACAAATCTTATCCTCCTGCGCGATGACGTCGATCAGCTCGTCGGTCACGCGGTCGGGATAACAGTATAGTACTCGAATCCAGTGAAGCTCCCTGATTTTACACAGCTTTCTCAGCAGCTCAGGGAGCATGAGCTTGCCGTAGATGTCCTCGCCGTAGCGTGTGGTATCCTGAGCGATAACGTTCAGCTCTTTTACGCCGCTGTTTGCAAGCTGACGGGCTTCGGTGAGGATATCCTCCATTGTGCGGCTGCGGAAGCCACCGCGGATAAGCGGAATGGCACAGTAGGTACATCGGTTGTCGCAGCCGTCGGAAACCTTTATGTACGCGGTGTATTTCGGTGTGGACTGAATGCGTCCGCCGCTCAGCGGCAGCTCAAGCTTGTCGGGGAACAGCTCGGTTTTCTTGTTGTTCAGCGCGTTGAGCACAACGTCGGCGATGTTTGCGTTCGCGCCGATGCCGATAGCTGCGTCGACCTCGTAAAGCTGTTTTGTGATCTCGTTCTGGTATCTCTGCGCAAGGCAGCCCGTGACTATGATAGCCTTGATTTTGCCCTCGCGCTTGAGCGCGCCCAGCTCGATGATCTCGTCGATGCTCTCCTGCTTCGCGGATTCGATAAAGCCGCAGGTGTTGACGATCACAGCGTCAGCGTCGGCGGGGTCGTTCACGATCGTGAAGCCGCGTTCCTTTAAGTTGTAGAGAAGCATCTCGGCGTCGACCTGGTTTTTAGCGCAGCCGAGAGAAACAATGCCTGCCTTGTAATTCATATGCGTCAGTCCTCGATTTTAAGTTGAAAATGGAAAATTAAAAGTTGAAAATTTTTGGCGGGACACCCGCACCCGTATTAAAAAGACTCAATAACAGCCTTGATGTCCTCCCAGCCGTAGCCCAGCCTTTGAAGGGCGGCGACGGCGCGGCGGCGGATTTTTTCGTCATCGATTTTTGGGTATTTGCGTTCAATAACCGCCTGTATCTGTTCGCGCTCGTCGACTTCAATATCGTCGAGCACTTCGTCGATGATTTCGCTTTCAATGCCCTTGCGGCGCAGCTCCATCGCCGCGCCGCGCTTGGACATATGCTTTGTAAATATCAGTGTCTGCGCGCACCGTTCGGCATAGTCCCGGTCGTTCACAAGACCGAGCTCCTCCATGCGCTCAACCGCTTTCTCTGCGGATTGTCTGTCGCAGGTGCGGCTGATTTTGTCGCGGAGCTCCTTTTTGGAATGGCTGCGGTAGGAGATAAGCCACAGAGCCTTTTCCTTTGCGCGCCGCTCGTTGCTGCTCTCGATAAGGTCGTGCAGCTCCTCGTCGTCAAACTCTCTGCCAATGTCGATCCTGTGCTCAAGCAGGGTCTGGGTGTCGAGGCTGAGGGCGTATTCTCCGTCGATGTACACCGCGCTGAGTCCCTTGCGGCGGGGACGGATATCAGTGATTTTCATTATTCTTCAACCATGATGTCAATATTGACGGGCTTTGTGGAAGCCGCCTTCTTCGAAGCGGGCTTCTGCTCGGGCTTTTCTTCCTCAGCCTTGGGAGCTTCCGCTGCCGCTGCTGCCGCTGCCTTAGCCTTCGCTCTGGGCGAGGTCTTTGCGTAGAGCTTGTCGATATTCTCCCACAGCTCGGTTTCGATCTGCTTAGCGAGCTCGGGGTCGTTTCTGAACAGCTCCTTGACCTTGTCGCGGCCCTGTCCGAGACGCTGGGTCTTGTAGCTGAACCACGCGCCTGCCTTCTGTACGACCTCGGCCTCGACCGCCATATCGAGCAGCTCGCCCTCGCGCGAAATGCCCTCGCCGTACATGATATCGAACTCCGCTACCTTGAAGGGCGGAGCGATTTTATTCTTTACGACCTTTGCCTTGGTGTGGTTGCCGATGATTTCGCCGTTGACCTTGATAGCCTCGCCCTTGCGGATCTCGATGCGGACGGAGCTGTAGAACTTGAGCGCGCGGCCGCCTGTGGTGACCTCGGGGTTTCCGTAGACAACGCCGACCTTCTCGCGCAGCTGGTTGATGAAGATAGCCACGCAGTTGCTCTTGTTGATAGCGCCGGCGAGCTTTCTGAGCGCCTGGGACATAAGACGAGCGTGCAGACCTACGTGGCTGTCGCCCATCTCGCCCTCGATTTCAGCCTTGGGAACGAGAGCCGCTACGGAGTCGATTACGATAACGTCGATCGCGCCGCTTCGGATAAGTCCCTCGGCGATTTCGAGCGCGTCCTCGCCTGTGTCGGGCTGTGAAACGAGAAGCTCGTTGATGTTTACGCCCAAAGCCTCCGCGTATACGGGATCGAGCGCGTGCTCAACGTCGATAAACGCGACGTTGCCGCCGTTTTTCTGACCCTCAGCAATGCAGTGCAGCGAGAGGGTGGTTTTACCCGAGGACTCGGGCCCGTAGATCTCTACGATACGTCCTCTGGGAAGTCCGCCGATGCCGAGAGCGACGTCGAGGGAGAGGGAGCCTGTCGAGATGTGCTCAACGTTCATATGTGTATTTTCGCCGAGACGCATTACAGCGCCCTTGCCGAACTGCTTTTCAAGCTGCTTGATCGCGGTGTCAAGCGCGGTTTGTTTATCCATTGCCATTTTCATTTACCTCCGTGTCGTGGGTATCATTTCCTGTCTGAAACGTTTCGAGTATATTATACTGGAAAACGTGAGAAATTGCAATAAAAAGGGGTTAAAAAATTCGAACAAATTTTCTAAAATCAGAGCATTGTCCCAATTATTGCCCTATGCGTGCCGCCAAAATCCGTTTCTGTGCGGATATTTGTGAACCCGGCGCCCTCCATCATCGCTCTGACAGCGTCCGCCTGACCTTCGCCGAGCTCAAACGCGAGAGCACCGCCTGTTTTGAGCTTACTGCTCCAGTCGCGCACGATCGCCCTGTAGAAGTCGCAGCCGTCGTCGCCTCCGTCGAGAGCCATGGACGGCTCAAACTGAACCTCGGCTTGCAGGGTCGGCAGCTCGCGCGACGGAATATACGGTGGATTTGACACGATCAAATCGAAGCTGTTGTCTTTGAAGCGGGTGTGACAGGTCAGCACGTCGTCCTTGAGCGCGTCGATATTACTGTCTTTAATATTCTTTTCAAGAAAATAAAACGCTTTGTCACTCAGCTCGACCGCCGTGACATCAGCCTTTGCATAACGCTCTAGAGCCAGCGCGATAGCGCCGCTGCCCGAGCAGAGGTCAACGCACTTCGCGATATTTTTGTTTTTGAGGAAGTCAAGGCAGAGATTAAGCACGACCTCTGTGTCGTCGCGCGGAATCAGCACGCCTTCGCCGACCAGCAGCTCAATGCCGCAGAAGCTCCAGCTGCCGAGAATATATTGCAGCGGCTCGTTTTTGAGCCGCCTTTTTATCATTTCATCAAGCTCGTCCTGCCTGTCGAACGCATCGCCGCCGTGGGCGAGTAGAGAGGCCCTGCCAAAGCCTGTAAGGTGTTCGAGCATGCACTGAGCCTCAAACGCCGCGTTCTCTATTCCGCCTTTTTCAAGCGCGGATTTGCAGGCGAGGTAGCTGTCCTTCAGCATCCGCAGTTGTTGACGATGTCGGAGCCGTCCTCGGGAATCACAGCCTTGATAGCCTCGATCGCGACTTCGATCATGCTGTCGTCGGGTTCCTTGGTGGTGATACGCTGCGCCCAAAGACCGGGTGCGGCGATAATTCTGGTGAACCAGTTGTCGTGCTTGCCGCAGAGCTTGATAAGCTCGTAGCCTATGCCGCAGGTCACGGGAATAAGCAAAATCTTGAATACGGGTCGCAGGAACGCGATACCGAAGGGGTTAGCGGGCACGAAAAGACCGATAACAATGCCGAGGATCAGCATGATGACCATGAAGCTGGTGCCGCAGCGAGGGTGGAAGCGCGTCTGTTTCTTTACGTTCGCGACGGTCAGCTCCTCCTCGTTTTCGTAGCAGAAAATCGTCTTGTGCTCTGCTCCGTGGTACATGAAGGTGCGCTTCATGTCGCTGAGCTGCGATACGATAATGATGTAGCCGAAGAAGAGGGTAATTTTCATCACGCCCTCAAAGACCGACTTCCAGAGGCGAACCATCTCGACGTTGCCGTCTGATTCGCGGAAGGCGGGAATGAAGTTGCCGCAGAGGTCAAAGAGGAAGGACGGCAGGAAGAAGAACAGTCCGATTGCGAGAGCCACGCCGAGGACTGAGGCAATTACCATCATCACCTTGACGAGCTTGTCGCCGAACTTTTCGTCGAGCCACTTCTCGAACTTGGATGGTTCTTCCTCGATCTCCGCGCTCTCGATTGCCTTATCGGCGGAGAGCATGAGGCTCTTGTAGCTCAGGCGCATGGAGTCGATAAGACCCGCGATGCCGCGGAAGAAGGGAATTTTGAAGAAGCTGCACTTTTCGGGAATGGTTGTGATGCTGATGTCCTCGCTGTAAATGCTGTCCTTGCCCGTGCGGACGCAGACTGTGCTTTTCTTGGGGCCGCGCATCATAATACCCTCAATAAGCGCGCTGCCGCCGATTGAGGTGATTTTCTTTGTTTTTTTAGACATATATACTCCTTTGTAAACGCGGCGCGATCCGTCCGTGCCGCGCTGTTAATCTGTTTAAAGCTTAATATTCTTCGTTTCCGCCATGTTCTCCGCGCCTTCCTTGTAGACAGGGAGTGTCAGGGTGACGGTGGTGCCTACTCCCTCGCCGCTCTCGATGTTGAGCGAGCCGTGGTGTAGGTTCATTATTTCGTCGGCGACGGCGAGTCCGATACCCGAGCCGCCTACCTTCTGATTAGCCTTGTAGAATTTCTCCTTGACTCTGGGCAGATCTTCGGCGGAGATTCCGCAGCCCGAGTCGGTGACGACGATTTTGATAACTTCGGGGTCGTCCTTGGTGTAGATGACCTGAGCCGCAACAACGCCGCCCTTTGGAGTGTACTTGAGCGCGTTGTCAAGCACATTGAGGAAAACCTGTCTGAGCCTGTTGCGGTCGCCGTAGACTGGCGGATAGTAGACGGTGTCGTCCTCGTCGTAGAGCAGGTGGATACCTTCCTCAGCGGCTCTGTCCTTGAGCATGTATACGGTTTCGTCAAACTCGGCGATAATGTCGATCTTTTCGTTGATGAGCACCATTCTGCCGCTCTGTATCCTGCCGAAGTCGAGCAGCTCCTCAACGATACCCGTCAGGCGCGAGCTTTCTTTGATGATAACGCCCATACCGCGGTCGAAGGTGCGGCGGTCGAGCGTGCCGCGCTCGCTGAGCTGCATGGTTTCCGCCCAGCCCTTGATAGCCGTCAGCGGTGTGCGAAGCTCGTGTGAAACGCGCGAGATAAAGTCGTTTTTCATCTGCTCGGTGGTCTGCAGATCCTTCGCCATGTCGCTTACCGCGTCGCAGAGGTCGCCGATCTCGTCGTCGTACTTGTGCTCGATTTTTTCGGAGGCGGAGAAGTCACCCTGCGCGATCTGGGCAGCCGCCTCGCTAAGACGGCGGATAGGCTTTACGATCGAACGGATAAACAGCAATCCCGAGAAAATGACCATCGCGAGCATGACAATGCCGAGTGCGACGATGATCGCGTCGACGATCAGGATCCTGCTGTTTATCGGTTCCATCGAAACTATGTAACGCACCGCGCCGACTACTACGCCGCTTTCGGTGCTGATAATGCGGGTCTCACTCATTGCGGGCTCGCCCGAAGCTAGCCTTCCGCTCCAGTAAGCGTATCCGTCGGGGCTTTTCTTCGCGTCGCCGAAGTCCTTCATCTCCTCCGACTCCGAGGGAATAAAGCCCGTCGAGGTCAGGACGATCCTGCCGGAGGAGTTGATCGCCATTACGCCCATGCGTTCCTTCTGATCGAAGTTCTCGACGTAATCGCAGGCGAGTGCGGTGAATTCGGACGCGCTGTCGGCGGTGTAGCCCGGGAAAACAAGGCTGAGCTCGTTGCAGGCGGAGTTGAGGCTCTGTTCAACGCTGTTCTGAAAGACGTAGGTGACGACAAAAATGAGGCTGACAACGATAAGGACAATGATGGTGAAAATTACACTCAGGGTATTGAGCATCCATCGTTTTGTAATTCCGTGAAACACAGCTGTCAGCCTCCTTTCGTTCAATCTTTAATTCAGGGTTATTCGCCCGCGTCCCACTTATAGCCGAGACCCCAGACGGTGATGATGTGCTTGGGGTTAGAGGGTTCGTCCTCGACCTTCATGCGCAGACGGCGGATATTGACGTCGACGATTTTGTCCTCGCCGACATACGCGTCGCCCCAAACGTGGTTGAGAATATCGATTCTGTCGAGCGCGACGTTGGGGTTTGAGAAGAAGTATTCCATGATCTGGAACTCAACCTGGGTGAGCTCGATCATTTTGCCGTTCTTGAGCAGGGCGCGGTTGCGCAGGTTGAGGGTGAATTCGCCGCTCTTGAGCTCCTCCTTGAAGTTGTTCTCGTTTTTGGACTGCGCGAGCGCCACTCTGCGGTAGAGCGAGTCAACGCGCGCGAGCAGCTCGGAGGGTGAGAAGGGCTTTGCGACATAGTCGTCGGCGCCGAGCATCAGACCCGTGACCTTGTCCATCTCCTGGGTTTTGGCGGAGAGCATGATGATGCCGATGCCGCCGTTGCGGTTCCTCAGCTCCTTGCATACCTCAAAGCCGTTGATGCCTGGCATCATAACGTCGAGAATGGCGATATCAAAGTCGCCGTTGTGCTCGTCGTACTTGGCGAGCGCGGTTTCGCCGCAGTCCGCCTCGACAACGTCGTAGCCCGCGCGGGTCAGATTGATCACGACAAAATCGCGGATTGCCGCTTCGTCCTCACAAACAAGAATCTTTTTCATTTAATATTACCTCCGTTATCAAATCTGTTTTCCTGCTCAGCCCGTGTCGCCGAGGAGTGAAAATGATGTTTTTATTTCGTCATCAGTCAGTGAATACCGGCTGTCCTGGTCGGTGCTGTTTTTCAGGGCATAGGCGTAGCGGTTGTCGCGGTAGATCAGCGTGTAGCCGTCGGTTTCCTTGCCCTGCTCCCACTTTGCCGCCTCAAAGGCGCGTATCTCAAAAATCGGACTTCCGAGCGTTTTGCCCGTCCATTCAAAGAAGCGCATGGCGTTATCCTCGAGCTGAGCGGTAAAGGTTTCCGCTTCCCAGTTCTCGTGAATCTTGACGCAGAAGTTGTACGCGGGATTGAGCGCGTAGTCGTTTTCGCGGACGAGTTCCTCGTTTGCTGCGTTAAACGTGTGGCGCGTCACCAGATCGGCGGTGTTTGCCCGCGCGTCTATATTTTCATACGGCAGCCTCTCGACAGTGGGAATGTCGATCAGGCCGTCGCTGTTGTTGTCTTCACAAAAGACCTCCGCGGTGCGCTGCGTAATGTTCCTCGCCTTTTCGCGGTAGAGAGGGTTTCGCAGCACGGCGAGGTCGCGGTTGTAGTAGATTATCTGGGTGCAGAGCTGTTCGTCTGCATACGCTCCGTCAACGGCTAATCCTCTGACGCCGCCTCCGAGCTCTCCGAAGATCACGTGGCGGAAGCTGACGACGCTCGGGTCCATCGCGACCGAGGA
>JAEEGL016303652.1_pt1 | contig 17130 bp, 16 predicted proteins | sample 9134231 | NCBI WGS metagenome assembly JAEEGL01 (sample SAMN16246548, study PRJNA631951) | gut metagenome | biome: gut microbiome; feature: rumen; material: fiber-attached | host: Bos | place: Iran: Karaj | collected 2018-10
AAGCTTAGGCTGATATTCATATCTTGCCTTTTGAAGAGGTGAAAGATTCATTATTGTTCTCCTTTTCTGTATATTGTTATGATAAATCACCCACGAGGTGGACGGTTTTCTATAGGATTATAGCACGATATACTGATGTATGCTATGTTTATTTGGGCTTAGTAAAAGTTTAGTAAATTTTCGTAAAATGCATATTTTCGACTTTACATTTTCTCGTAAGTGTTATAGACTACTATAAGAAAAACTGCGAAAGCGGTATGTGCATATTGGCATGGATTGCCGACGGAGGTAAGTATGGCGTTACAGGAGACGTTACAGAGAAGTGTTATAGAAGATCATATGGAAGAAGAACTTCTGCACCTTGCAGACGAACTGTATGGCAAGAAGATTGAGGACTGCTCGGACTTTGAGACATACATGTGCGTTCAGGAACTGACCAAGGAGCTTTCGAGATCCACGACAGAGATAGCGGGTGCCAAGAAGGTATATTATATATCGATGGAATTCCTTATAGGAAGGCTTTTGTCCAATAACCTTTTAAATCTTGGAATGTATGACAGGGTCAAGGAGATCCTTGCTAAGCACGGCAAGGATATCGCAGTGATAGAAGAGGCTGAGCCGGAGCCTTCACTCGGTAACGGCGGACTTGGAAGACTTGCTGCATGTTTCCTTGACAGTATTGCGACTTTGGGACTTCCCGGAGACGGAATCGGTCTTAATTATCACATGGGTCTTTTCAAGCAGGAATTTAAGGATAAGAAGCAGTATGCCGTCAAGAATGAATGGATAGAGAAGCACAGCTGGCTTCGTAAGAGAGACATTGCTTTTACCGTAGAATTCGGTGACAGGAAGCTTCGCTCGAGACTCTATGATATAGATGTTGTGGGATATGACAATGGTGTCAACAAGCTGCATCTTTTTGATGTTGAATCTGTGGATGAGAGCATCATAAAAGAGGGTATAGATTTTGACAAGGAAAGCATCGACAAGAACCTCACACTTTTCCTGTATCCGGATGATTCGGATGAGGCGGGCAATCTCCTTCGTATATATCAGGAATACTTCATGTGCTCGAATGCCGCACAGCTGATACTGTGGGAACTTAAGGAACGTCATTACGATCTGCGCAGGATGTATGACCACTGTGTGATCCAGATCAATGACACGCATCCTTCGATGGTGATACCCGAGCTTATCAGGATACTTGTCAATGACAAGGCATTTACGATGGATGAGGCTATAGAAGTCGTATCCAAGACCTGTGCATATACCAATCACACGATACTTGCGGAGGCACTTGAGAAGTGGCCCATGGAGTATCTTAAGAAGGTAGTGCCAAAGCTCGTACCGATCATCGAGGAACTTGATAAGAAGGTCAAGGAAAAATATAAGGATAAGAGTGTGCATATCATAGATAAAGATAACAGAGTGCACATGGCTCATATGGATATCCATTACGGCTTCTCCATCAACGGCGTGGCTGCCATTCACACTGATATCCTTAAGAATACCGAACTTAACAACTTCTACAAGATCTATCCGGAGAAGTTTAACAATAAGACCAACGGTATCACTTTCAGAAGGTGGCTTCAGAGCTGCAACAGAGAGCTTGATACACTTATAAGCGGTACGATCGGCACAGGCTATCGTAAGAATGCGAAAGAACTTGAAAGGCTCCTTGATTTCATGGGCGATGCTGCCTTTATGAGCAAGCTTCAGGCCATCAAGGATGAGAATAAGAGAAAACTTGCTGCCTATATCAAGGATAAGGAAGGCGTCGAGATCAATCCCGCATCGATATATGATATACAGATCAAGAGACTGCATGAGTATAAGCGTCAGCAACTTAATGCGCTCTATATCATCCATAAGTATCTGGAGATCAAGGGAGGTAAGAAGCCGACCACTCCGATCACATTCATATTCGGAGCCAAGGCAGCACCCGCATATATCATCGCTCAGGATATCATCCACCTGTTGCTTTGCCTTCAGGATATCATCAATAATGATCCTGACGTGAGCCCTTACATGAAGGTTGTCATGGTGGAGAATTACAATGTAAGTTATGCCGAGAAGCTTGTTACTGCAGCGGACATCTCTGAACAGATATCACTTGCAAGTAAGGAGGCATCGGGAACGGGCAATATGAAGCTTATGTTAAACGGTGCCGTTACTTTGGGTACATCCGACGGTGCCAATGTCGAGATACATGAGCTTGTAGGCGATGACAATATCTATATCTTCGGTGAGAAGTCGGATGCGGTCATCAAGCACTATGAGAAGGCCGATTATGTAGCCGCCGACTTCTACAAGAAGGTTCCGGCGATCAAAGAAGCTGTCGACTTCATCACATGCAAGCAGATGCTTAAGACCGGTTCCAAGGAGAATCTAGAGCGCCTTAAGAAGGAACTCATAGGCAAAGACTGGTTCATGACTCTTCTTGATTTTGAAGACTATGTGGCGACCAAGGACAGAATGCTTGCCGATTATGAGGACAGAGTAAAGTGGCAGAAGATGATGCTTGTCAACATCGCCAAGGCCGGATATTTCTCTTCAGACAGGACCATCGAAGATTATGACCGCGATATCTGGCATCTTCGTGAACAGGTAAAATAATCGAATAAGTGCAGTATATAATACAGCGCTGCAGAATCATTGTTTGTGAGCAGGGCCTTTGAGGACGTAGTTACTTAGCGAGGTATTTTAAAGCTTAGTAACGCGACGTCCGAAACGGAGACGCGAGTCGCCCCTGCGGCAAATGATGATTCTGCGGCGCTTGTTGCATTTGCGGCATTTGCCGATTCATCGTACCACTTTACCATGATAAACGAAAATGGTTGTTAAAGACATGTGCGTGGTGATATAATGTAATTTGCAGGTATATGCGAGTGGAGGAGAAAGTGTATGACATACGAGGAGATAGTTGACATCGCCAGATCCATATTTGAGAATGCCGACGCGAGGATGATATTTGATCACATTGCGGTCCAGGTCAATGTACACGGCGAAGGATCCGGTGTATTTTATATGGAAGTTGCTGACAGGAATATCTGTATTGAACCGTATGATTATTATGACAGAGACGGTATGGTAGATACAGACGGTCAGACCATACTTGATATATGCAACGGAGTTATCACGCTTGATGAGGCTATGGAGAGCGGTCGTTTTATTCTGTATGGAAATGACGAGAAGCTTGCCAAGTTAAGAGAGATCAAGTACCGCAATAAGCGCCTCAAGGTCAATCAGAAACTTGTGAGCAAGCCTATGAGCAAATTGGTGAGAAAGCCTTCTGCCAGAAGCGCTCAGACCGGAAGCACTGCGACCACCAAGAAGAAGGCGGCGACTCCCAAGAGCAAGGATAAGGAATAAGAGAAGATGGCTGACGAGAAACGATTTGCCATATTGATAGATGCGGACAATATCGCACCGAAGTATATCAACAGTATACTTAACGAGATATCAGATAAGGGCACGATCACATATAAGAGGGTATATTGCGACTGGACGGGACAGGCAGCGAGCGGCTGGAAGAAGGTGCTGCTTAAGCACAGCCTTACTCCCATTCAGCAGTACAGTTATACATACGGCAAAAATGCCACGGATTCGGCTATGATCATTGATGCCATGGACATACTCTATGGTGGTGAAGTAGACGGATTTGCACTGTGTTCTTCCGACAGTGATTTTACGAGATTGGCAGCGAGACTTCGCGAGGCGGGTAAGACAGTCATAGGACTGGGAGAGTCTAAGACCCCGTCTCCTTTTTGTGCCGCCTGCAATGAGTTCAAGTTCTTAGACAGGATCATCGATGACGATGATGAGGATGATGTAAAGGACAGCAAGCAGGTCAAAGCGTCCGGCAAGAAGTCTGATGGCAAGGCCGGTACGAAGCAGACATCCAAGGGTAAGAAAGAAGACAAGGATGATGAGACTTCGGTTACCCCGCTTGATAAGATCGCGGCGGCCCTTAAGGACATCATTTTGGCCAACAGCAATGAAAGCAACGGCATAGACATGGGTGAGCTCGGCAGCAGACTGCAGAAGAGATACCCTGATTTTGATACACGTAACTACGGATATTCCAAGTTTTCCATTTTCTTAAAGAAGTTTGATTTCCTTACAATGGAGCATATAGGCACATCCATTAATGTCATGCTCAATGTTCCTACGGCCGATGCAGGTATCGAATCAAGGATCATAGAGATGGTTCGCAGCCATGGCGATAAAGGTATCAACTTAGGATCACTCAGTTCTGATATCAAGAATGAATTCCCGGAGTTTAATCCCAAGGAATACGGCTATTCGAAGTTTGAACAGTACATCAGAAGCATTGATGCGCTCGATGTGAAAAACAGTACGCCTCTTAATAAGAAGGTGTATATAAAATAGGGGAGAGTTTTTCAGATGATCAAGCTCAATTATAAAAGGACATTTATCGTGGGGTTGGCGTTTATGTCCATCTGCGCCTTCTGGCAGTTGTATGACAATGTGGTTCCGCTCATATTGAAGAATACATTTCATATGTCCGACACGTGGTCGGGAGTCATCATGGCTTTGGACAATGTGATCGCACTCTTTTTACTTCCCGTTTTGGGGGCTTTATCAGACAAAAAGAATACGAAGATCGGCAAGCGTATGCCTTTTATCATTTCAGGTACTGCCATGGCGGTGATATTCATGGTGGTGTTGCCGGTATTTGACAACGGATATTATAAGAATCCTTCGACAGTCTATCTGGTGGGATTCCTTGCCGTACTCGGACTTTTGCTCATATCGATGGCGCTTTACAGATCGCCGGCCGTAGCGCTGATGCCTGATGTTACGCCCAAGCCTTTAAGGAGCAAGGGCAACGCGATCATCAATCTCATGGGATCCGTAGGCGGCATACTGTACCTGATCATATCATCGCTTATGTTCAGGCAGAAAAATGTGAGATATGACTATCAGGCCATATTTATCATAGTGGCCGTTATCATGGTGGTATCGGTTGCAGCGCTTTTTATGCTGGTCAATGAACCTCAGTGCGCGAAGGAAGTGGAAGAGTATGAAGCGGCTCATCCCGAGGATATCTTAGAAGTGAAGGATGAGGAGCATCATACCACATATCTTCCCCGCGAAGTTAAGAGAAGCCTGATCTTCATACTTTTATCGATCGCCTTATGGTTTGCGGGATACAATGCTGTCACTACCGCTTTTTCCAAATATGCGATACTTGAGTGGGACATGAGCCTTGGTTCAGCCAATCTGTGCATCACGATAGCGATGGCGGTGGCGATCGTATCTTACATTCCCATCGGTGAGGTCGCATCAAGGGTAGGACGCAAGAAGTCGATCATATTCGGCGTGATACTGCTGTCTGCATGTTTCCTGGCGGGATTCATACTTAATTATGTGCTGGACGGCTTTTCGCCCGTACTTATAGTGGTATTCAGTCTGATAGGTATTGCCTGGGCTACGATCAACGTGAATTCTCTGCCCATGGTAGTAGAGATGTGCAGAGGCTCGGATGTCGGCAAATATACAGGATATTATTACACCTGTTCGATGGCCGCACAGATCATTACTCCCATACTCTCGGGAGCATTGCTTGAACACGTGGGATACTGGACGCTCTTCCCATACGGCTCGTTTTTCGTGTTCCTTGCGCTTATCACCATGCTTCAGGTTAAGCACGGAGACAACAAGCCCGTTCTGCCGAAGGATAAGCTCGAGATGCTTGATGTGGATGATTAAAAAAGGAGGACGACTGACATACAGTCGACTTTAAGATGTTATTTTTGGTTTGTGTTTCTATAGTGGTTCTTTTATTCTTTGGAATGCTGTATGCGATAGCACCCAATCATTCCAGAGATTATTCGGATTTCAAGGGACGCATGTACGCCCATAGAGGACTGCACCAGCCCGGTGTTCCCGAGAACAGTATGGCGGCTTTTAAGTTGGCTGTTGAGGGCGGATACGGAGTGGAACTGGATGTGCAGTTTACCAAAGATCATCACATAGTGGTCTTTCACGATGCCAACCTTAAGAGAATGTGCGGAGTGAACAAGAGGGTAAGAGACTGTACGTATGAAGAACTGCAGGGTTACAGGCTGCAGGATACGGATCAGACGATCCCGCTTTTTACCGACGTTTTGGAAGTGCTTGGTGAGACCACGCTTATCTGTGAGATCAAGAATCATAACGGCAATCGCAACAACAGACTGTGCAGAGAGACTTATGAGGCTCTTTGCGGATATAAGGGCAAGTATTGTATAGAATCATTCTCGCCTTTTTTGGTGGGATGGTTTAGGAACAATCATCCCGAGGTCATAAGAGGACAGCTCTCATGTGCCATGAAAGATGAGGGCGGACTCGGATATGTGGCGCGACTTGCGCTTTCTCAGCTTTTCATCAACTGCATATCCAGACCGGACTTTATAGCCTACAGACATCAGGATTACAGACAGCCCGGATTCTACATATGCTCCAAGCTGTATCATCCGCTTTTGGTAGCATGGACTGCCAGAGGCAATGAGGAGCAGAACGAGGCTTGGAAGAGGTTTGACGCCGTCATTTTTGAACTGTATGCGAACCCTCATCCGGTCGAGTAACAGGGCGATGCAGGGGCGAGTGAGGACTTGCAATAAAGAGGCTATCAAGGTATAATTCTCATTGGAATACAGAGATTACAGGTTTGACAGATGAATGATATATCCCATGCCGAGTTCAGGCGCAGGCGGGTCAGACGACTTAAGAGGATCATAGTCACGGCCTTCTTTATCTTTATGACCATACCACTTGCGCTGGCTATTTGGCTCGGATGCAGGCTGTACACTACGAGCAACGAACTTGCTGAGATCACGGCGCAGTACATGGTGCAGTTAAGCATCACCGATGAGCTCAATGACACATTGGACGAGCGCAGTGCCGAGGCGGATGAGCTTAAGGATAAGCTTAATGAAGCTTATGACCGCATGGCCGAGATGGAGGCAGACAATGAAGGCAGTGATGTGCAGGATGTTCGGGACATCGGGGATTCTAAGGACGACGGCATCAGACATGTCTATCTGACATTTGATGACGGCCCCAGCATATATACGGGCAAGATCCTTGATATACTGGATGAATACGGCGTTAAGGCCACATTTTTCGTGACGGGCGAAGAGGCCGAGACCAATCCCGAGCGCTACCGCGCAATAGTGGAACGAGGGCACAGCATAGGCATGCACTCCTTCACACACGTGTACAGTGATGTATATAAGAACAAAGATAACTTTATAAAGGATTTCAATAAGATCCGCGATTATATAAGCGAGACGACGGGTGTCACACCCGAGATATACAGATTTCCCGGAGGCAGCAGCAATACAGTGTCCGCTACGGACATGGATGAGCTCTGCGACTATCTGACAGATGAAGGTATCGTATATTTTGACTGGAATATCTCCAGCGGAGATGCCTCGCATTATCCACTGTCAGCAGACAGGATCAAGCGTAACTGCCTTAAGAATGTGGCGAATTTTGACAATGCGGTCATCCTGATGCATGACGTTTCCACCAAGGGGACCACAGTGGAAGCACTTCCCGGTATCATCGAAGGTATCCTCGATATGGAAGATACGGAGATACTGCCTATTACCAAAGACACAGTTCCTATTCAGCATAGAAAGAGTAAGGAGATAGAATAATGGGATTTTTTCAAGAACTGAAAGAGGATTTATCACAGGCTGTTAATGAGCTCGTACCCGAAGAGGGAGAGGCAGCCGTAGCAGAGGCACAGACAGTTGAGCCTGCTACTGAAGAGAGCGAGCCTTCACTGTCAGAAGAGGACATTTTCGCAGCTGCAGAGGCTTCAATGGGTATCGAGCATACTGATGATGTGACCGAGATGATCGCTGCATCAGAAGAGATGGACAAGGCGCTTAATGAGTACAATGCAGTACTTGAGTCCACGCCTGCAAGAGTGATTACCCCTCCCAAGCCCAAGGCTGAGCCTAATGTAGAGCCTGACTTCGTGAGTGATGAGGTCGCTACCATCACCAAGATGATGACAGTCAACGGTGACATATTATCCAGCGGTTCTTTGGATCTTATCGGTGCCGTGAACGGCAATATCAAAGTCAAGGGTAAGCTCAATGTTACAGGAAGCATTGTAGGTAATTCCGAGGCTGCTGAGGTATATGCCCAGGATGCTACGATCGCAGGTGATGTAACCAGCACAGGCAGTGTGAAGGTCGGAAGCAATACCGTCATCAGAGGTAATATCTTTGCGACCAGCGCCGTTATAGCAGGTGCCGTTAAGGGCGATATAGATGTACATGGTCCGGTTATACTTGATTCTACCGCAATAGTCATGGGAAATATCAAGTCCAAGGCTGTACAGATCAATAACGGTGCTGCAATAGAGGGTATGTGCTCACAGTGCTATGCTGATGTCAGCCCTTCTAATTTCTTCAAGGATTAAGATTGACTCTTATATGAGGTATATATGAAGAGAATATTACTGAAACTAAGCGGAGAGGCTTTGGCCGGAGACAAGCATACAGGCTTTGATGATGAAGTCATCACCGGCGTGGCAAAGCAGGTCAAGTCCATCATAGACGAGGGCGTGGAAGTAGGAATAGTCATCGGCGGAGGCAATTTCTGGAGAGGCCGCAGTTCTGAGAATATTGACCGTACCAAGGCCGATCAGATCGGAATGTTGGCTACCGTCATGAACTGCATCTATGTATCGGAGATATTCAGAAGCGAGGGTATGATGACCAATATACTTACTCCTTTTGAATGCGGTTCTTTTACCAAGCTCTTTTCCAAGGACAGAGCCAATAAGTATTTCTCAAAAGGAATGGTCGTATTCTTTGCAGGCGGCACGGGTCATCCGTACTTCTCCACAGATACCGGCGTAGTGTTAAGAGCCATTGAAGTGGATGCCGACGGAATACTTTTGGCCAAGGCCATAGACGGAGTATATGACAGCGATCCGAGGACCAATCCGAATGCCAAGAGACTTGATGAGATATCTCTTGATGAAGTGGTAGCAAACAATCTTCAGGTGGTTGATCTTACTGCTTCCATCATGGCAAGAGAGAATAAGATGCCGATGTGGGTATTTGCTCTTAATGATGAAGACAGCATCGTGAACGTACTTCACGGCAAGGGAAGATTCACAAAGGTTACGGTCTAGACCGGACAGAATTGGAGGGTATAGGATTTTATGGATGAAAGAATAAAGACATACAGTGACAAGATGCAGAAGGCTTTTGATTTCCTTACGGCAGATTATCAGACGATCAGAGCCGGAAGAGCCAATCCGCATGTGCTTGACAAGATCAAGGTGGATTATTACGGAACACCGACTCCGTTACAGCAGGTCGGCAACATCTCGGTTCCTGAGGCCCGCATGATACAGATAGCACCTTGGGAGAAGAATCTTGTGAAGGATATAGAGAAGGCGATACTTGCATCTGATATAGGTATCACACCTTCCAATGACGGATCGGTCATAAGACTCGTATTCCCCGAGCTTACCGAGGAGAGACGTAAGGATCTTTCCAAGGAAGTCAAGAAGAAGGGCGAAGATGCAAAGGTAGCCGTTCGTAATATCAGAAGAGACGGCAATGACGCGTTTAAGAAGCTTTCCGGCGGCGAAGTATCTGAGGATGAGATCAAGGATCTTGAAGATCAGCTTCAGAAGATGACTGATAAGTTCATCAAGGACATTGATGCAGCCATCGATGAAAAGACAAAAGAGATAATGACCGTTTAATATAACGGCAGCAGCATAAGAGAGGGGCGACGCTTATATAAGTGTGGCACCTCTATGCATTTTCAGGGGTAATATGGAAAAAGAGAAAGCATTGAATATACCGAATCACGTAGCCATTATCTTGGACGGCAACGGACGCTGGGCCAAAAAGCGCGGACTTCCGCGTTCGGCCGGTCATGTTCAGGGTGCCAAGGTGGTCGAGGACATGTGTGAGATCGCATGGAACAAGGGAATACATTATCTGACGGTCTATGCATTCTCCACAGAGAACTGGAACAGGCCGGATGATGAAGTAAAGGCTTTAATGAAACTCCTTCGCAATTACATGACGGGAGCCAAGAAACGCGCGAACAAGAACAATATGTGCGTAAGGGTGATAGGTGACAAGACTTATCTTGAAGCGGATCTTCAGGAATCCATCGCAGATCTTGAAAAGGCTACTGCAGCCAATACGGGACTTCATTTTCAGATAGCGATCAATTACGGCGGCAGAGATGAGATAAGAAGGGCTGCTCTTAAGCTTGCGGCAGATGTGGCAGAAGGCAGGCTTGACCCCGCAGCCATTGATGAGTCGAGTATAGATGAGAGGCTTGACACGGCAGGGCTTCCGGATCCGGATCTTTTGATCCGCACCTGCGGTGAACAGAGGATATCGAACTTCTTATTATGGCAGTTGGCTTACACGGAATTCTATTTCTGTGACGTGCCATGGCCGGACTTTAATGAAACTGAACTTGACAGAGCCATAGAGGCATACAATAAAAGGGACAGAAAATACGGCGGATTAAAGCAGGAAGGATCGGGGGAAGAACAGAATGCTTAAACGTATCATAAGCGGTGCGGTGCTCATAGTCATCATAACCGTGCTTATCATATTGGGAGGTATTCCTTTCGGAGCTTTTATGCTCGTGGCATCTTTGGTGTCTGTATATGAGCTTTCGAGAGCGTGCAGGGTACATGGGCAGAGCAAGAGCCTTAATTCGCAGTATACCAATATAGCGGATCTTGGCGATGTCAATGCAACCCAAACGGCCAAAAAGGAACCGGTCTGCAACGTGCTTGAGGTGGTGGCATACATCACTACTATAGCCTTGTATGCACTCATTACATGCTATTCCGGGATTCTTTCCAAAGCTCAGGGATCAGACAGTGCTTTGGGCATCACATCAAGACTTTCATCCGGAGATGCGATCTTGGGACTCATGGTCCTGTTCATATTGGTGATCCTTGGCATCTATGTGGTCACATATCCCAAGTATGACATCAGACAGGTCATGTCCATCATATTTATAGAGGTCTATGCACCTTTGATGGTCTCATTCATATACAGACTCAGAGTAGAGGGCGGCAATACATCGATCGGCATGGTACTTGCATTCCTGGTCATCATCACTGCATCAGGCAGCGACATGTCCGCATACTTTGTAGGAGTCAATCTCGGTAAGCACAGACTTGCACCCGTACTCAGCCCGAAGAAATCGGTTGAGGGTTCTGTGGGAGGAGTGCTTGGAGCAGCATTGCTTAATACCGTATTTGCTTTGGCACTCTGTGCATTCGATGTGCTTGAACTTAAGTTTATATGGATATTTGCCATCATCGGAGCGGTGGGAAGTATCATATCGCAGATAGGAGATCTTGCCGCTTCTGCCATCAAGAGAAGTTTTGATATCAAAGATTACGGCAATATAATACCCGGCCACGGTGGGGCCATGGACAGACTGGACAGCATATTGGTGGTAGCACCTATCATATACATTATGATAGAACTTTTGAAATGATCATGAAAAAAATAGGAATACTCGGATCCACCGGGTCGATAGGTACACAGACCCTGGAGATCGCAAGAACATACAATAAAGACCTTAAAGTAGTTGCTTTGTCGGCGGCTAAGAATATAGACCTTATGGAAAGCCAGGCAAGGGAGTTTGGCCCGAAGATCGTATGTATGTATGATGAGAAGGCTGCAGAAGAACTGCGGATACGACTTGCTGACACAGATGTCAAAGTGCTTGCCGGTATGGAGGGACTGTTGGAACTGGCCGTACTTCCCGAGATGGATATGCTTGTGACGGCTGTAGTGGGTATGATCGGCATACGTCCCACGATCGCGGCTATAGAAGCCGGTAAGGACATAGCGCTTGCCAATAAGGAGACATTGGTCACTGCCGGGCATATCATTATGCCGCTTGCAGCTTCAAATAACGTGTCCATTTTACCCGTTGACAGTGAACACAGCGCGATCTTCCAGTCGCTTCAGGGAAGAAAGGAATCGGCTGTCGGTGGAGATTCGTCTGATATAGACAAGATACTGTTGACTGCATCGGGCGGACCTTTCAGGGGAAAGACACTTGATGAACTTAAGACCATGACGGTATCTCAGGCGCTTAAGCATCCCAATTGGTCCATGGGACCTAAGATCACCATAGATTCATCCACACTGTGCAATAAGGGCCTTGAAGTGATAGAGGCCAAGTGGCTTTTTAATGTGGACATAGACAGGATCGAGGTGGTCATACATCCGGAGTCGGTTGTACATTCGGGTGTTCAGTTTATTGACGGTGCCGTGATCGCTGAGATGGGTATACCCGATATGAAACTGCCAATTCAGTATGCGCTGTTTTACCCTGACAGACGTCCCATGACGGATAACAGGGTGGACCTTTTTTCACTTGGAGCACTGCATTTTGAAAAGCCTGATGAGGAGACATTTAAGGGCCTTAGGCTTGCCAAAGATGCGGCCAAAAAGGGCGGCAATACTCCTACGGTATTTAATGCAGCCAATGAAAAAGCCGTTGCGCTTTTCTTAAAAGAGAAGATCAGTTTTCTAAAAATATACGACATAATCGAGAGATGCATTGACGAAGTCGGATATGTGGCATCACCGTCACTTGACGATATACTTGCCACCGAACGTGAATGCTATGAGAGGATAGAGACTTGGATACATTTGTGAGTCTGTTACTTTTTCTGCTTGTATTTTTCATAATCGTAGTCAGTCATGAATTCGGACATTTCATAGTATCAAAGATAAACGGAGTCCGTGTTATAGAATTCACGATAGGCATGGGGCCCAAACTTGTCGGCTTTCATAAGAACGGAACCGACTATACTTTAAGAGCACTTCCTTTTGGCGGAGCATGTATCTATGACATGGGCCAGGAAGCCACGGAGATCATGGCCAAAGCCGAAGGCGTGGGCAGTATAAAGAAGTATGCGCTTGCAGATACTGACACAAGTGTCATATCGGATAAGGATGATACGGACAAAAGCATGGATGCACCTCATGGCGCAGCAGGATCAGATGCGGGATTTTTGAATGAAGATACGGGAGTATCATTCCCGGAGGCTCCGCTTCCTGCACGTATTGCAATAGTGCTTGCCGGACCTGTTTTCAATATAATCGTTGCATATATTCTGGCACTTGTTGTGGTGTGGAATACGGGTTCGGCGGATTCCACCATCACGGGGCTTATGGACGGATATCCTGCGATGGAAGCAGGCATACAGCCCGGAGATGTGATAGTGAGCATGAACGGAAGTCGTGTTCATCTGGCCAATGAGATATATATAGATACCTATCTTAATCAGGAACGTCCGATGACTATCGAATACCTGCGCGACGGTAAAAAGCATTCGGTCACCGTTACTCCCAAATACAATGAGGAGGCAGGCAGATATTTGGTGGGCTTTAACGGATACGGCAAATACGTGGACTGCAGGAATATGAGTGTATTTAAGTATTCCGTATATGAAGTGAGATACGCTTTTGTAGGTACGGGCAAATCTTTGCTTGGTCTGCTGCAGGGCAGAGGCAGCAAGGATGACGTGGCAGGGCCGGTCGGAATGGCTCAGGCGATAGATGATGTCAAGGATGCTGCCGCGCCTTACGGACCATGGGTAGTCATGCTCAATATCTTTAACATAGCGATGCTTTTAAGCGTGAACCTCGGAATACTGAATATGCTGCCGCTCCCGGCGATCGACGGAGGCAGATTCCTATTCCTTATAGTGGAAGCCCTGCGCGGAGAACCGGTCCCGCCGGAAAAAGAGGGGATCGTACATCTCGTTGGTTTTGCACTTTTGGCGGTGCTTGCCATGTTTGTAATGTACAATGATATCATGCGTATTATACGGGGATGATGTATGCCTAAGATAATAGACGGCTTTGTGAGGATGTGTTCGGACGGGTATAAGCTTGGGTTCAATGAGGCTAACGGTGGGAACGCTTCTTACAGGATGACACAAGAAGATGTTGATATATGTGAAAAGGAACTGGGATTTGATCGTGAAGCGTCATGGACGAATCTGGATGTGCATGTAAAGCTCCTTAGCGGTGAATACTTCATTGTGACAGCTTCAGGCAGCCTGATGCGCAATGTGGAGCTTGAGACGGAAAGTTCGATCGGAATAGTGCAGATCGACGATGCCGGAGCTGCCTACAGGATCCTGTGGGGACTTAGAGACTCTAAGCCTACGTCGGAGTTTGGAGCCCATCTTTTATCCCACTGTGTACGTAAGGTTGCCTCAGGCAATGTGGACAGAGTGATGTATCATCTGCATCCCGAATCACTCATTGCGATGACTTATGTAAGACCGCTGGAGGATGCGGTGTTTTCAAAGCTTATATGGCGCTCCATGACAGAGGCAGTAATGGTTATACCGGAAGGCTTGGGAGTGGTCGAGTGGCTTGTACCGGGCAGCAATGATCTGGCAAGGATGACATGCAGTAAGCTTGAGAGATACAGAGCTGTGGTATGGGCTCATCATGGGCTTTTTGTAACGGGAAGCAGTTTTGACGATGCATTCGGACGTGCGCATACGATAGAAAAAAGTGCTTCGATATATATGAAAGTCTTAAGCTCGGGTCAGGAGATACTGCAGGATATATCTGATGATTCGCTTAGAAAAGTATGTGACAAACTGGGGCTTAAGATCAATGAGGAGCTGCTTAAGGGGTAAGCAGTGTAACGTATTGGCAGCAGGTGCGTGATCGGTGCCTGCAGGGGTATAAGTGAAAGGCAGTGTGCTTGGATGGCAAGAAAGTATGATGTAACAGCTATTGGGGAGTTGTTGGTAGACTTTACGGACAGTGGTGTGAGTCAGCAGGGAAACAGACTGATGGAAGCCAATCCCGGAGGGGCACCGTGTAATGTACTGGCAATGCTATGTAATCTCGGATTCAATACCGCGTTCATCGGCAAGGTCGGAGATGATATGTTTGGTCGTATGCTTCGTGACAATGCCAAGGAAGCCGGTATAGATGTATCGGGACTTAGGCTTGATGCAGGATACAATACCACGCTTGCTTTTGTGCAGAAGAAAGAAAACGGAGATCGTGACTTCGCATTTTACAGAAAAGAAGGCGCGGATCTGATGATAGATGAAGATGAGATTGATGAGGAGATCATAAAAGAGTCCAAGGTCATGCATTTTGGCACTCTGTCCATGTCCGGACCGAAGGCAAAGGCCGCTACCAAAAAGGCGATCGCCATAGCCAAAGAAGCAGGATGCCTTATAAGCTTTGATCCCAACTATCGTCCGCCTCTGTGGGACAGTAAGGAAGATGCCATAGAGCAGATCAAGTGGGGATTGTCTGTATGCGATGTGCTCAAGATATCTGATAATGAGATAGAGCTTGTGACCGGCCAGACGGATTACGAAAAGGGCGCAAGAATGATAAAGGATGAGTATAACATCCCTATCGTATTTGCGACTCTCGGTCTTGACGGGAGCATGGTGTTATGTGGCGACAGTGTTGTTAAGGTGCCCGCTTTTTTGAATAAGGCTACTGTAGAGACTACGGGAGCCGGAGATACGTTCATGGGCTGTGTGATCGGCTATATCTTACGTATGGCAGGTGTGGCAGGAGCGGTGGCTTCCGGTGCATCGGGTATGGTGGGATATACCAGGGAGTGGAACAGAGAACAGGCTCTTATCGATATGGATGAATTCCATTTAAGTGATATGCTCACATATGCCAATGCGGCTGCATCCATAATCACCACTAGAAAGGGTGCGATGATGGTCATGCCCACAAGGGATGAGATCACTGTATTTATCATTAATCATCTGGAATAGATATATTTGGCTTTGGTTATTTTGTGCCCTCTTTACCTGACCACCGGTAAAGAGGGTTTTTTTGTGTTGACAAACGGTTTGAGATGAAATAATATAAAGATGTTTATATAAACGCGTTTATATTATAAAAGAAAGATGAGGATAAAAGCATGATTCTTATAGTGAATACCACTTCGGATACATCAATTACCGAAGAAATAAGACGCTGTATTGATGAAAGATCCATAGAAGCCGAGATAGTCGAAGCCGCATCACTTAAGATAAGCCATTGCATAGGATGCAATTACTGCTGGTTAAAGACTCCCGGGGAATGCGCGATCAAAGATGATTATGAGATCATATTAAAGAAAGTGATCCATTCGGATCAGCTGTGGGTCATATCGGATACAGCACTGGGCTTTCTTGATCATAAGGGAAAGAATATATTCGACCGGATACTTCCGATAGCTACTATGTACCTTAAGTTTAAGGGAGATCAGATGAGACATGTTCCAAGGTATGATAAGAGAACGGATATCGGAATAATATATACGGGTGATGTCGAAAAAGAATATCTGGAAAGATGGAACGTAAGAGCGGCACTGAATTTTGAGAGCAGATCATTGGGTTGTTTTGCCAAGGATGAAGTAAAGGAGGCGGTAGCATGCATGTACTGATAATAAACGGAAGCCCGCGTGTCAAAACATACAGCAATACGGATAAGATATTGGAGATGTTTACAAAGGGACTGTGTGAAGACGGCAATACTTTTGAACAATACGAAGTGTCGGATGTGAAACAGTGGGAAAAAATGAGGGAAGCGTATTATAATAACAATAAGATGATCATCGCACTTCCTCTTTATGTCGAATGTATACCGGGGCTTTTAATGGAATTCCTGGAGACGCTTAAGCCCAAAAACGATGGTACCGGAATAGCTTTCATTTTGCAAAGCGGATTTGCCGAAGGTATCCAACTAAGGTGCGGAGAAGCTTATCTTGAGATCCTTGCCGGTAAATTGGGATGTGAATATCTCGGTACACTTGTAAAAGGAGATAATTTCTCAATTAGATTTTTCGAGGGAGGGCAAAGAGACAGGATCACTGAACCTTACACCGAGATGGGACGCGAGTTTTCCAAAAACGGAGATTTTAAGTCTGAAGCATGTAAGAGATTCACGGGTCCGGAAGTGTTCCCTGCACATATCCGTTTCATAGTGGGAGTGCTGCAGAAGACGCTTGCCAAAAAGATGTTTAGTAAGATGGCTTTGGTGCATCCCCTGTCTGCGGCGAACTTACTAAACATCTTTTTGTCTAAGGTTTTCT
>JAEEGL017440992.1_pt1 | contig 17130 bp, 22 predicted proteins | sample 9134231 | NCBI WGS metagenome assembly JAEEGL01 (sample SAMN16246548, study PRJNA631951) | gut metagenome | biome: gut microbiome; feature: rumen; material: fiber-attached | host: Bos | place: Iran: Karaj | collected 2018-10
CATTCAGGATAGATACCAGGTCGTGCTCCCGGATCTGGTCTATAACTTCATTCGGGATCATAATTCGTCAGGGATGGATGAAAGGATAAGGGTGATCTTCTCGCACACGGACGTCCAGGCAGACCAGAGGGTGTCCCTGGTGTCGCTGAGTTCGTCGAAGATCTCGCTGTCCTCCCGGAGGCGATCCGGGAGCCTGGAGAGCTGCTGGTCGACGAGGTGAGCCGCGGTCCTTCTTATCGACGTAGGACGCGAGGACCAGCCAGCCGTCGTTGCCGGCCTGGCTGAACAGGCCGCGGTCCCGGAACAGGATCACGAAACGCCCCTGGCGGGCGTCCCGGCGCAGCAGCCGGAACCCCGCAAGCATCAGGCGCTTCAGACTCCGTTCGTTCATCATAGGTCGTAGTGTTCCATCAGGAGGTTGTCCAGGTCCCGGCTCCAGCCGAGCGGGGAGTTGGTGATCCAGATCTTCCGGCTGAAGGCCTCGCGGATGGTCTCCGCGGGGACGTCGCCGTACAGGCCCAGCTTGAGGTTGTCCTTCTCGGCGTCCAGCCGGTACGGCTTGCGGCGGTGGAAGTACATGTTGAAGTAGATGTCCTCCACGATGTAGGAATTGTGGTCGCAGTCGTAGCGGTCCCAGACGGCCAGCAGCTTGTCCAGCTCATAGTACACCGGCAGGTGGCAGATGTAGTTCACCACCGGGAGGTGCTCCGAGCGGAGCAGGGCCCGCGTCTTGGCGGCGTCCCGCTGCCAGCCGTTCTTGCTGTTGGCGTTGCCCTTGATGTCGTCGGCAAGCATCTTGACGATGCGCACGTCATGGATGTCGAAGTCGTTCACGGCATACATGTCGTCGCAGGCGTATATGAAGCCATCGATGCCGGGGTAGGCCTGCAGGGCCGTGCGGAATTTGTGGACGTGGTCGATGTGCGGGCGATAGTTCCCAGGGCCCGGGTCCGGGACACGCTCGCACTGGATGAACGAGATGTCGTCCCCGGTGTCGACGACCGGATGCCGGTCGCCGATCACGGTGATGTGGTACTCCTCCTTGAAGTGGCGGCGCCAGCCGGCCACGGCGTACCCGAGCTCGTTGCCCTGGGCGCCCTCTGCGAGGTATGGGATAAAGATGTGGTACATGGTATGCGGGTTTTATTCGTACAGGTCTTTGTGCTTTTCGAGCCATTCGTGGGCGGATTCGTTCCCTTTCCAGCTGGCGCCCTTCAGGTGGAGGATGTAGTCGTCCAGGCGCAGGCTCTTCGCCGGAGCTCCGGAGGCCTTGCAGTCCTCCAGGAACGAAGCGCCGGTGTCATACCAGGACTCGATGCGGCGGTCCGGGAAGAGCTTCCAGCAGCGGTCCGGGGCGAAATAGCGGACGCCCAGCTGCCGGCACATCGGCACGTTGATCCAGCACAGGAAGGGAAGCAGGCGCGGGACCTTGATCCGGTGCTGGAACGGGGTGACGTTCTCCTCGCCGACGTAGATGCTCTCCGGGTCGAAGAACTCGGAGATATCCCGCCTGAACAGGATGTCCGAGTCCATCAGCACGAACCCCTCCGGAAAATACTTCCAGAGCGCCTGAATGGACCGGATGTGCTTGGCGCTGCCCCAGTTGTTCTTGGCGTCTACCTTCTCCGGATAATTGCGCAGGAACGCTCGGAAGTCGACCACGCGGCCGCGGGTGTTATCGATGACGCGGACGCCGTCCATGGTACCGAACGGGATCCGGTCCGAGTTGTCGAACACCGTCACCTGGCACCCGGGCGTGTGTTTCCACAGGCTCAGGATTGCCGCCCTGGTCAGCTCCGGGGTGTTGAAGTTTACTGTGCAGACGTTTCGTTCCATTATTGCTCAGGTTGTGGTTTCTCGGGTTGTGAGTACGCGCAGTGCACGGTCGCGGGATCGTCGGCGATCTCCGGATAGGCGCAATGGCTGCAGAGCGTCCGCTCCTCGTCCACCCACCAGCAATTCCCCTGCTCCGGGTTGAAGCAAGCGTTGCTCTCAGTGCATCCGCAGATCCTGCAGATACCAGGGTGATGGAAACCGTAGACCATATCCGGAAACATGGGGCGGCTTGCTTGCGACGCGCCGCCCCGAAGATTTAAGGATTAAGACGTAAGAGCGTGACGGGGCGCACCGTAAACGAGTCGCCAAACCCATAGAGGCTGGACATCCCAGCGTCGTCGTAAATCCAGGCACCGTCGGAGGAATTGCAGACGCAAGACCAATCTTCTTCAGATGTCCCAGGGGCGACATACGGCTCGCGGGTCCAGTGCCAGTTGTTCCGGATCTCCTCCAACACCTGGTTCGCTCCGATCATCTGCAGCAGCTGCTCGAGCCCGGAGGAGCGGGCCTCGCGGAAGTCGATTCCCTGCTTGCGCGTAGGCAGCGTGAACGTGCCGTCGGAGCCCTCGATGGGATGCGGAGCCTGGTAGGCCTTGGCCTTCTCCATCGCCGCCTTCCAGTCGGCGCGGCCGAGGCTCTCTGTCGGGAAAGCGAATGCCGGAGAACCGTCATCCGGAACGATGGCCACCATCTTCGCGTCGGCCACCTTCTCGCCCGCCTGCAGTTTCCACTCCTGGGCGGTGAGGAGCTTGCCCGTCTCCGGGTCGATAACGTAAGATCTCGTCATAGCGTATGAATTATAGTGTTTCGGTGCATGGGGGGGGGTCGAACCCCCTACTCGTCCCAGGAGCCCTGGCGTGGACGCAGAGCGGGAGATATCCCCGGCCGCTCAGCGCTCAAGTGATGGCTTCCTGGCTATCCGTTTACCAGGCGATCCCATGCGGGTTATTTTTTTTCAAAAAGCGGCACGGTAGGCACACCGCTGACGACAATGGGTAAATCTAAGTTCATTATGGCGTTTCATTCACTCATCCCACCGTTCCGGCAATCTTAGCACAACCTCCATCTGGCCGCCACAGCCTTCTTGCGCGGGTTACTCCCGTAGCACTTTCTTCAGCTGCTCCCTCGCAGCGAGCAGATCCCAGCGGTATCCCGCCTCGCTCGTATACTTATCGACCTGTTTCACCAAGCTCCAGGCCGCATCGCTGATCTTCCGGATTCGGGCTTCGAGCGACTCCATGATGATCTCATTGACGCTCATAGACTGCCCTCCCCCAGGATTTCTTTTTCGACGTCGCTGATCATGATAGACATCCGGCCGATCGACATTCCGGTACCAGGACCGAGCGAATCCCCGTCCGAGAACCGAAGCTTGATCTCTACCGGTCGGCAGCGCTTATTCTGCGAGATATAAAGATCCTGCTGCTTCCTGAGATAGTCGGCAAAGGCCTCAAGCGACGGCCGGTCATAAATACAGTGTATTGCCCCCTTGGCGATATCGGCGAGCCGTTTTTCCACTACCGTCGTTCCAGACGGGGTGTAGAAATACTCAATGAAATACTTCTGTGCCATATCACTTTTCGGTTTTAGCTAATATATCGCTTTTGAGATACGCCTTGTCGACCCACACGCGGATATAAGACCATCCGTCGGCCGGCCGCTCGCCGGCCGTGATATTCAGATTCCAGTCATCCTCGGGAGTGTCTCCGCCGATCAGGATGTTCTGGATATCCTTCAGGTCTCCCAGGTCGAGGGCGGGACCGCTACTGGTTTTCCCGTGGATGTCTACCATCAGCGCGTCTGGACTCTCGTTTGCCGTAATATGGAAGCGCTTGTCGTCGTGGCGGCACAGCCGCTCGACAATGATTCCCAGGATCCTCTCGAGATCCAGCTGTTTTGTGTGCTCGCTCATGGCTCAGTCTGGATCTTAGGGTTGGAGGGACGGCGAGTCAAAGAAAAAAGGGCGGCCCAATGAAGGCAGCGAGCCGCCCGTAAACGCACACTTGTGCGGGTCTTGAGGAATGACGCTGCTGCCTTCATTCTCAATAGTCGTGATAAGGCCTTCAGATACGCCCGGTCTGCGGACGTGAGTTCCTCCAGCGTGAAGAAGATGCCGGCGAAAAGCGTCGGCAGATGCCACCAGGCGAAGGGCGCGAGGCCCAGTACCGCCCGGACTCCCCGGACGGCCAATACGGCCCCGAGGAAAACCGTGAGCGCTATCCAGGCACCCGCGGCAAAAGAAATTGTTCTGTGCGTCATTCCTCATATTGTTTAAATGTTCTATATCATTTTCAAAGGGTTTCGTTAAAAGCCGGTCTCTCCCGGCTGTCAGACCTATCCAGCTGGTCAGGCTTCCCCGGGCCTTGTCGAGACCGTGCGTGACATTTCCAGAACCTGAGTAGGGCTTGCCAAGTATAGAATGTGGGTAAGAAGATTACTAATCGGTCAGTACAGCCCAAGGGATGGGCGCATTGCGCAAAAGAGGGGAATCGCAACCCGGGACCGACCGGCCGGTCACCGTTACCGATGGTGCGAGCAGTTCCAGATGGGCGATCGTCCCATCGGGCAAATAGATGACCGGCGTGTCGTGCACTTTCAAAACGATGCCATCGATAGAGGTGGCGTCGCGGAAAGAAATCAGGCGCGCCAACCCTCCGGACTCGGCACTGATCGACACGGTGTCCCCATAACAAATCATCGTCCCTTTTTGGGAAAACAGTCCCGTTGCGCCAGGCAAACGGGTACCAGCGACAAGGTCAGCAATTTTGTCACCCATTTCTTGAAGTGTCATTCTCATTTTATTTATGTTTTATTTATTGGTATTATTTGTCCAACGGGAAGAGTTCCTCGGCGCTGAAGCTGCGCCCCGTCACCTCGGAGACGATCCGGGCGGTGCTGGTCCGGTAATACGGGAGTACCGGCGCGCTCTTGCCTTCGCGCCAGCGGTACAGCGTGGTGTCGGCGATGCCGATTTCGATGACCAGGCGCTTGCGGATCTCGGTCTTGTGCTCCTCGGAAAGCCCGGCCCACAGGTCCTGGAAACTTGCTTTTCTGTTTGAATTTGTGTACTTTCGCATATTTGCAGGTGCAATACTTATGAATTGCAGCGGTATTTCTTTTGCAAAGTTAAACTAATAGTTTGAATATTCCAACTATTAGCAAAAGAAATTTTTAACAAAATGTTATTGAGAAATGGAAACCTCTGTAAAAGAAAGACTTACTGCGTATCTCGCTTATAGACGAATCTCTAAGAGCGAGTTTGGGCGTTCCATTGGAGCTTCCAATGCTTACGTCGCATCTATCAAAGCAAGCATATCCCCTGAGAAACTTCAAGCTATCGGCTCGAATTATCCAGACCTGGATCTCGAATGGCTACTGACCGGCGAGGGCAAGATGCTGAAGGACCCCGTCCAGAAAGTCGGGGACAACACTTCCGGCGTCGTGATCAATGGCAACAACCACCTGTCCAACTCCCCCATCGACAACCGTCAATACTACAGCGACAGCCCGGACATCCTCCGGGCGACGATTGATCTGTTAGACGAAAGGATCAAGGAGAAAGATGCGCAGATCAAGGAGAAAGATGCGCAGATCAGCAGGTTGTTGGATATTTTAAGTAAAAAATAGAACCAGATATGGTAGTGCTTTTTATCATCATCTGCGCCTTGGTTGCGGTTTATTTCATTGTAAGGAGGAAAAACTCTCCCAACAGCACAACTCATTCACAGCAGCCGTCAGACACACAGACAACAATTATCTCTCCGCCGTCTGAAGAAGACCTTATTCGAAGAGAAGAAGAATTGCAATTTCGTCACGAGCAACTGTTGCACGGAAACGATTCATACGTTTTTCGAGTCAATCAGGATTTCCCGGACAGTTTTACCGCTATAGATTTCGAGACAGCAACTGCTTCAAAAATGGCATGTCAACTTGGACTTGTTCAAGTTGACAATGGACATATAACGCTGGAACGCACCTTCCTGATTCAGCCGCCGGACAACATATACGACAGCATGAACGTACTCGTTCACGGTATTTCGCCGGAAAAGACAGCTTCTTCACCCACATTCGCTGACATATGGCCGGACATTTTTCCACTCATCGAGGGGCGATACATTGTCGCACACAACGTCTCATTCGACAAAGCGGTACTGGAACAGAATCTGAATCACTACGGACTTCCAATGCCATCCGTCCTGGGCTTTGGCTGCACTTGTGAACCGTTCGACAATGTCTCTCTCTATAGTGCGGTGAAGTATTTTAAGTTTGCCCTTGGCCGACATCACGACGCGCTGGCCGACGCCCGAGCCTGCGCAATGCTGGTACAGGAGTATAAGCGCCATTCCGGCGAGGTGTTGTGTATTCCCAAGATCAATGAGAGCCACGCCAGGTCCGTGTCAAAGGAGCATAAGGGATGGGCTGAAAACTTGGATGACATTCCGGACAACTACTTCAAGGGCAAGACGGTCGTGATTACGGGGGAATTGGATAGTTATCCATCAAGAGACGAGCTCGCCGATATACTGAAGAACCTGGGCGCCAGAGTTACGGGATCAGTTTCCAGAAAGACATCGATTGTAATCCAGGGTGCCGGAGCCGGGCCGTCAAAGCTTCAAAAGATAGAGGAACTGAGAGACGAAGGGATCGAGATTGAAATTCTTCATGAAAAGGATTTGGTCCGGAAATTAAATGACTGTTTGCCAGTCAACGATTTTCAGGGAAAGACATACCCGGGACAAAATCGGGACAAATAATGCCGGAAGCAGCACCTCTAACCCCTAATAGAACGCACCAGAATGGCCTCCAGGAAGGACGAGCAAATCGAGTCACCCAGACTCTTTCCCTCTAACTCACAGAGAAATAGAGAGTTAGAGGGAAATTTAGTCAAAACCGGGACAAAACCGGGACAACATTTTTCCTTGCATAACTCCTTGTATGACAGCCTACAAGAGTTGTGCAAAGAAAAAAAAATGTATTTTTTCAAACCCGTCGCGTATATCGATTATAAGCCCCCGACCCTTTGTAAGGGGAAGGTTTGGTTCATTTCTTTCTATGTCAAGGATCCTTCGACGGGGAAATTGCGCCGGGTGCGCATAAAACTCAATCACATTCCAGCGGCCGAGCGGAAAAAGGCCGCGAAGGAACTGATGGCCACATACGCCGAACGCCTCTCGCTCGGATGGAACCCGCTGGTCCAGCGCGAAACGCCCAGAGCCACACGCAAGGCATTCGACGCCTATGCACATTTCCTGAGGGTCAAGGAGAAGGAATCCGAACTGGAGACCTATTCCTGCTACCGATCCTACGTGAAGGTATTCCAGGAATGGCTGCTGGAAGAAGGCTTTGACGAAGCCTCCTTGATCGGTACGGTTTCGCACGAGGTCGCCCTGGCATTTATGGATCATCTGGATGATGATCCGAAATACTCGGCACGAACCTACAACAATTATCTCTCGTTCCTGGGCACCCTTCATAGCTGGCTGATTGAGAAAGGCTACATCAGCACCAACCCTTTCGACGGCATCAAGCGGAAACCCCGGAAACTTATGCAGAAGAAGCGCCGTGTCCTGAATAACGAAGAACTTGCCGCCTTGGTAAAGCATCTGCAGAAGGAAAACCAGGAATACCTGGCCGCCTGCATGATCTGCTACAGCTGCTTTGTGCGCCCCAAGGAGATCGCGCTGCTTCGCTGCAAGGACATCGACCTGGAAGCGCAGACCATCTTCGTCAGAAAGGAGATCGCCAAGAATGACAACGACTCCTTCAGAACCATTCCGGATGCCGTTGTACCAATCCTGAGCAAACTGGATCTCTCGCGTCCGGACTGGTTCGTATTCGGCAAACACAACGGTGACGCCTGCGACTTCTCCCCCGGCCGGGAACCGATCTCCCACAAGAAATTCTCCGATTATTGGTTCCACCGGCTACGGCCTGCACTCGGCTTCCCTGAAGCGGTCCAATTCTACAGCCTCAAGGATACCGGCATCACCAACATGGCAACGGCCGGCGTGGCCATCAACCTGGTGCAGCAGCAGGCCGACCACTCCAACGTAGCCATCACATCGATCTACCTTGGAAGGAAGCCGGAGGCTGACGCCAAAATCAAGCAAGCGGCCATCCTGCCGAAATAAATCATTGATTATTTTCAATTAAATTTTGCAAATAATAGAAAATTGTCTATATTTGTAGTGCCAAACAACAACAGTAAAGAATATGAAATCAACAGAACTACACAGGATCATCACCCGGAACGGCTGGGTCCTGCTTCCCAAGAAAGGGAAAGGAAGCCACGCCCGGTACACAAAAGACGGAAGGATCTACACGGTTCCCTTCCACAAAGGAAAAGAGATAGACAACGACTTTGCAAAGAAGATCCTGAAGGACCTGGGGATTCAATAATCCCCATCCTTCCAAAATGTAAAAGATATGGAAAAGGTAGATATTACGATTAATGTAGCCCCGGACGGCTTTTATAGCGCATATTGCAACGATCATCCGGCACTCTTCGGCAGCGGAGGTTCTCCGGAAGCTGCCCGAAAAGAGCTGGAAGAGACCCTTCGCCTGACCAAGGAGGACGGGCGTGATGTCGCAGCCATCTATCCGGACTGGCTGGATGGGGATTACGAATTTGCCATCCACTGGGATGTCCGGACAATGCTGGAGTACTACTCGGGCGTCATCACTCCGACGGCACTCGGGAAACTGTCCGGGATCCATCCGAAACAGCTTTGGGCCTACCAACATGGAATGTCCAAGCCCAGGAAAGCCCAGGTGGTCAAGATCGAAGCGGCTCTTCACCGCCTTGGCCACGAACTCGCGAACACTTCTTTCTGATGTTGTTTGGCGACACTTCAAAAGAAGCAGCCCCGGAGCGATCCGGGGCTTTTTTATAATTTGCCTACGCAGCGCCGGGTCGGCCAAAACGCCCAGAGGCGGGGTGCCAGCATACTAAAACCAGACAAATAGAGTTGCGAAAACTCCTGCTTATCTATTGTGGAATAGGACCAGCTGCAGGCCGGTCTCGAGATACGGGCCGCTGCCCAGGTTGCTGACCTGGTAGCCGCCGGCGGCGTGCCAGCGGAGCGGCCCTTCGACCTGCCAATCGAGGCGGGCTCCGGCGCGGGCCTGGTAGAAGCCCTTCTGCACCAGCACGTCGGCTGTCACCGACAAGGTCCACGAATACGGGACCGGGCGGTCAACCGGCACGGGGCGGTCGATGTAGTTGTTGATATAGGCCGTCGTCGGGTAGACCTCGATCAGCTCGACGCGCGGGTGATAGCCCGAGACGATCAGGTGGTAGTCGGGCTTGTTGTATTCCTGGCGCTCGATGGGGACGGGGACGTAGACCTCCGTCGTGTCGTGTGTCGCGCTGGCGAGGGAATCGGCCAGCGCCAGCAGCTGGTCCACGGTGCCGACCGGGACCAGCTCGAAGCCCGCCGGCGTCACGGAGGACGGCACGGGGTCCTGGTCTGCGGTCGTGTCGGCCGCGAAGGTGGTGTCGGCCGGGTGCGGGGTGTTGTAGCCGGCCTCGAAGCCGTCGGCGTAACCTTGCCGGCGGCAGGTCTCGCAGCTCCTGCTGCAGCCGCCGATATAGGAGACCAGACAGACCGCGAGGGCGATGATAATAAACTTGAGGATCTTGATGTTCATAGGCTCGTTATTTGATTTCCCACCAGATCTCGAGGCCCAGCTTCTCGTACTTCTTCAGGTAGAAGTCCATCAGGTCGTAGAAGGCTTTGGTGGATTTGATGATGCGGCCCTTTCCGGGGACGGCTTCGCCTGGGCCGAGGCAGCCGTCGGTGTCCTCGGGCTTCGTCAAAGGATGCACGCAGATGCCTTCATACCCGGGGACGTTCTCCAGATAGGGGAGGCAGCCGCCGTACTTCTTGGCGTAGGGGCGGTCCTTGAACTTCGGAGAGACTCGGTCCATGCGGACGCGGTAGCACCCTTTCGGGATCGCGGTCTTTCCGTACACCTTGATCGCCTTGATCTGCTCGAGCGGCATATCCTGCGTGAGTCCGCGGTCCTCGTCCTCCAGGATGTCGCAGAGCTTGCCGCACTCGTCCAGGACGAGCGCGCTGACGGTGTAGCCGGGGCCGCTGCGCCCCGGCTGGCGGTGATGGTGCACCACCACCTTATTCGTTTCATTCTGCGTCTCCATTTTCGTCGTCATTCGGTTTCCCGTCCTTATCCTTGATCTCGATGGTCGTGTCGCCGTGCGTGAGTTTCACGCCGAGGCCCTCGCGGATGGCCTCGCGGAAGACGAAGATGGTGGCGAATCCGGCCATGTAGCCGGCGGCCTTGAACATGCTCGGATCGACGCTGCCTATCGGCGGCATCACGGCGGACAGAATAAACAGTGCGATTGTCGTGCCGAGGCAGATCATCAATGCGATTGACGTGACGGCGGATATCCTGCTGGTCATCTCCCGGAATTCACGGACGGCTTCCTTTCGTCTCTCTGGTGTCATTTTGATGGTATGGTTTAATGGTTTGTACTATTCTTCCGGAGCGGCCCAGAGAACATTCTCGAGCGCGTCCTCGACGTAGGGATCGGAAAGGGCCGGGCAGGTCTTTTCGTTCTCCACCTGAAGGGCGTGCCAGGATGCGTAGGGCATCGTAATGCAAGCGAGCTCCGCCTCGTCTGCGAGCAGCTCCTTCTGCAGTTCCGCGAAACGCTGGAACTTCGCGTCAAGATCCGCGAGGCGCTTGTCCTGATCCGCGGAACGGGATTCGAGCGCGCGCAGGTCGGCGCGCTCCTTGTCGAAGGCCTGCGGATCCTCGATGCCCGCCTCGGCCTGGTTCGCCTTGATCTCCTCGCGGACGCCCTCGAAGGCGGCAAGGAGTGCGCGGCGGAACTTCAGGACCTTGTAGGCGTCCTTTGCATCAAGCGTGTGGTTCGTGGCGCCCTGCACGCCTGCGTTCGCAAGATTGATGATGTCAACTTTCTTCATGTCCTTTCTTCGTTTCGGGGTCCGACTTCTTCCGGAGTTTCACCACGACGACGGCGTTGCAGGCGAAAAGGAGTCCGGCCATCACCTTGACGGCGGGTTCCTCGCAGAAGTTCCACACGCCGGCACACGTGGCGATGGTGAGGATGGCGTAGATGGCGAGGGCGATCTTTTCGAGCCCCTCGCGGATGTTGTTCTTGTTCTGGTTGTTCATAATGCTATTGGATTTGAAATGAGTAGTAAGTCAGTCTCACGGATTCCGAGCCGTGGCGGGCGGTCATAATAATGTCGTAGAGCCCAGGGCCGGTGTTCGGCATGAGGTAGATGCACCCGCAGTACCCGCCCACGCCACGCTGGACGACGACCTGCGTCCGGCCAACGTCGCCGGCGCAGAGGGGCATCGTGAAGGTGAACGTGGCGCGAGTGGGGTCTGCATACGGATGGCCCGCGTCGTCGCCGAAAAGGATATTTCCGCTCAAGCTCACGTATTCCAGCGTGACTTCGACGCTGGTGATGTCACCCCAGGCCGGGCCAGCGGAGAGCTCCGCCGCCACCAGGTCGATGGTGAACTTCTGCCCGATACCGGGGTATTGCACTCCGGTCTTCGCAAAGACGCGGCACTCGCGCCCTTCCATCCCGGCGATACTGCCGGGGACGCCGCGCTCCAACGCCCGCCCAGAGCAGCCGCAGACGGAGATCAGGGCGGCCGCAATCAAAATCAAAATGTTTTTCTTCATATTATCAATCATAAGTGATATAGTATGCGACATAAGTCAAACGTATCTCTTCCTCGCCGTGAATGGCTGTAAGGTCAATGTCATAAAGGCCATTGCCGGTGTTTGGCATGAGGTATATGCACTGTTCAAAACCGTTGACCCCACGCTCGGCGAGGACGTACTCGCGGTCGACCTGGCCTGCAGTGAGCGGGACGGAGAAATAGAAGACGCCCTTCCTGGGGTCGTCGCCCATGGGGTGGCCGTTGTTGTCACCGAAAAGCATATTGTCGCTTATACAACGATATGTAAGTTTGAGGTCAATCCCCTGCAGGTCTCCCCAGTCAGGGCCGGCCGTCAGTATCGCTTCGAGCAGGTCGATCGTGAACTTCTTCCCGATACCGGGGTACACCTCATTCGTGCGCGTGAAGACGCGGCTCTCGTGGCCCTCCATATCGGTGATGCTGCCCGCGCCGCGGAATGTGAGTATCTGCCTGTCGCAGCCGGAGGTCAGCTCAAGGGAGAGGACGTAGTCGTTGAACTCCGAACTTCCGTTGTACACGCCTTCCGCCCAGGACGAGGATACCAGGCACATCGCGCAGGCGACCGTCTGCCCGACGGTGATGGGGATGGCCGTGACGTCCTCCGCGTCGAAGACGACGCTGGCCATCTTCGTGCTCGCCGCCTGCGTCACCGTGGTGCCGGAGACTACGACGGACGTTCCGCGCGAGCTCTGGAACACGAGGGCGAACTTGTAATTGCCATAGACGGACGCGGGCACCACGTCGTCGAAGGACATGCAGTAGTTCGCGCGCCAGCGGCCTCCGTTCAGCGAATAGGTGTTCTGGTCGAATAAGAAGACGACCGCGTTCGAGCCGGCGCTGATAGATCCGCCCTGGAACATCACGCCGAAAGGCGCTACGGCGTCGGGGTAGTAGCCGCCGGTCGCCACGGTGTTGCCGACCGGGGAGAAGTCCGTGATGCGGTAGTATTCGTGCGCTCCGGCCGCGCCGCCGCCGAAGCCGCGCGGCTTTCCGTAAGACCACACAGCGTGCGGTATGTCGAGCCCGGAGCCCTGCATCGGGAAGTAGCTCGGCAGTCCGTAGGTGCCGGAGAGGAAGCCGCACCGTGCGGCCTTGATGGCGTCGCGCTGCGCCTGGATGGAGGCGAATCCCGGATTCGGATTCCGGAACGGCTTCCACAACGCCAGCGGGTTGATCAGCGGACTCGTACACAGCGTGCCGAGGTCGCCGCTGGCCGTTCCGGTAGCGGTGCTCACATCGCCGATGCTGACGGGCCCGACGATCCATCTGTTAGTTGCGTCCCAGCTCATATTTTTCCAATCGTTTTTTCAGTTCCTTATTCTCATTCTCCAGCGCCCGGATGCGCGTCTCGTGATCCTGGATATGGTTTTCGTGATCTTGCAGGGCGGAGACTTCAAGTGCGTGGAAGATGTCGTAGGTGAGTGTCTTGTACGTCCGTTCCTTGACGGCGTAGGGCAGATGCGGTTCGACCTCCTGTGCGACGAATCCAGCGGAGTGCCCCTCCAGCGGAGTCCTGTCGTTCCAGTCCCATTCGCGGGGCCTCAACGCCATCAGCAGGGCGGAGGAGTAGGCGAAGTCCTTAATGCCGTCTTTCAGCCTACGGTCCGAAGACGACGAGATTCCGCCGCCGGAGAGGAAGCCGGCGGTCCAGATGCCCGTGGACGCCCAGATAGTGCCGTTCACGTTCACCGTCGCGTCCGCGCTTGAAGGGGAAGCGATGTTGACTTTCCCGGCGGAGGTGAGCGACAGGCCAAGGGTGTGGTTCATGCCGTAGTAGAAATTGACGGAATTGCCGTGCAGCTGCGTGGTGTAGCCAGCGGATCCCACCGACCAGCCGAGAACGAAGTTGTTCCCGCTAGTCAGCTCCAGCACGCCGCGCAGGGTGGCGGTCCCACCGGCCCCGGGGTTATCATATATTTGTATCGGCGTGTTGTTTGGCAGGTCGAGCCCCGCCGCCGAAGCCCGCCCGGCGACGGAGAGAGAGCCGGTCATGGATACCGCTCCGTCCGCCGCAACGGTCATCCTCGTAGTCTGCGACGCGCCAGTGCCGATATACACATCGTTTCCGTAGAGATATGTGGGATAGCCAGCTCGGGCAGGGCCGTACCCGAGGACGAAGCGGTCCCCGCTAGTCAGCTCCAGCAGTGAACGGGTAACGCCTCCGGAATCCTTGGACATGATGTAGATTCCGTTATTGAGGATCGGGGCAGCCGAGAACGTCTTCGTTCCAGAGATGGTCTGTTCGCCGGTGAGATCGACATACGTTCCATCTCCAGTGTCAAGCAATCCGGTGATGACTGACTTCGTGAGTGTCGTGTCGTCATAGATGAGATGCCACTCACCCCAAGTATGTGTACTGTTCTTATAGATGCTGTCGCGCCACCACAGATGCCCGGTCTTTACATTGGTATGGTCCACATCCCAGGCGAACTGCATAGCAAGAGTGTTGTAAGGTGACGGATTCACCTGCAATGCACCACCGTAACTCATATTCGTTGGAGCATTAGCCCAATAATACACAGAGTTGTATTGGCTTGTAATACCACCATTGGAGAGTAACGTGTTCAAGTCATAGCCTCCGGCCTCCGCAGTTCCCTCGTATCTCTTAAACCGGGCTACATTGGTAGCATAAGGCACAGTTAGGTAGGAGGTGGAGCCGTTCTTCGTGATGGCCAGCTTGTCGGTATGGCCGGAGCCGCCGACGGCGACGTTGGAAACCGTGTTCGCTACAGTGGAGTAGTCCTGTGCTGCAACCCACGTCTTCGTCGCCATGTCTGCGATGTCGGCAGTCTTGACGTAGCTGTACGTCGTCGCCATGTCGGGGATATGGGCCCCGGCTATCTTCGTGTTGTCGTCATAGCTGGCGAGCGTCTGGTCGTTGGTGAGCAGCTTCCACATCGCCAGCGCGTCGATGCCGGATGCGCCGCCCCCGGAAGAAAGGCCGTTACCGGATACGAAGCCGTCGCAGTAGAAACCCTTGCCGCTCGGAGTGACGAGGTGAACATAGCCGTTTGAATCTACTTCGATGTAAGTGTTTGCAGCGAGGTACACCTTCTTGGCGTAGGCTTCCTTGACATATTTGGACGACGAGCCGATTCTATATTCATCATTCGGGATGAAATCTCCGGCGGAACTGATGTACCATTTGCGCGTAGCTCCGGTTGTGGTGTCGCCGGTATAGAAGTAGATTGTACCGCCGTAGAGGTAGGTGTTATAGGCACGGGCGTTGTTGCCGGTCGCAATAAGTCCGCTGCCGAGCGTTAATACATTCGACGAGGAGAGGTTCAGAAGGCCGATATTTATCTCACTCGCGCCCGCCGCAGGTTTGTTCTTCCAGGAGATTGACTTATTGTTCTGGATATAGACTGTCCCGTAGAACGTGGCGGTCTGCGCGGCGTTTATGTAGAGCGCGGTGGTGTCCCCGCTGTCGCCGGACTGGAAATACAAGGTCTTTCCGCGTATAATGGTACGCGGAGAGTTCGCCGCACCGAGAAGTCCATAGTTGCTCGCGTTCAACCCCGCGAGGTTGTAGAGCGTGTCCCCGGCGGAGTTGTATGCCCAGAGGTACTTGGCGTTATCCATCGTGATGTCCCCGATGCCGGTCAAGTCCTGCGTCGCGCGCGTGATCTGCACCGCCGTCTTGCCGATATACAAGGACGGGAGGTGGGACGTGCCCAGCACTCCGTCTGAGAAATACCCGGCCACCGTGTCATAGGTGGACACCTTCCCCGCCGTGATGTTGGAGTTGATCGCCGCCCATTGGACCGCCGTGAAGCCGGAGTTGTTCAAGGTGTACTCATACGCCCAGTTCGTCCCGTCATACTTGTATCGCTCCGTCCGCTCTATCTGCGTCGGTTCGCTGGCCGAGGTCGGAATCTCCACGAAGCAGTAGTCATTCGCGTCCGCCCCGGAAATCTCCGAGGCGAGCGCCGTGGCAATCTGCGCGTGCGTGGCAGAGGGTTGCAGCCCCAGGTCGGAATACTCGTTGTAGTTCCCCCGATAGGTGGCCGTGGCAGTCGCTATGGAGGAATTGACGAAAGCCTTGTCCGCGAGCTGGTTCGTCGAGGACGCCTGCGCCGGGATCAGCGCGAGTATCGGGTCGATGTCCGCCTGCTTCAGGTATCCGTACACCGAGGCCACGTCAGGGATATGGGCCGCCGCTATCAAATCGGTGTCATACGTGTGGTCGCTTGAGGTGTTTTTCAAGTATGCCCACATCGCGGCGGGGTCGATCCCGGCCGAACCGCCCGTGTCGGAAACGCCGCCCGAAGACACGAAACCGTCCGCGTAGAAGTTTCCGGACAGATGCCACGCCTCGTTGACGCTGTCCCATGTGAGGATAGGGTCCCCGCCGCCGATCTTGATGCCGTTCGTGACGAGCGGCAGTGGTGTGTAGAGCGCATAGACCGGAGTCTCCCCCTCCGCTGCCACATTTCGCACCTCGAGGTCGAAGGCCTCGCGGCCCGCACCGAACCGAAGGCCCGGGATTCGGAGGCCTGCGTATGCGCTCTTGAGGTGGGCTTCCCCGCTGTAATCAGGATCCTGCTCGAAATAACACACGTCGACGGCGGAGAGCACGCCATCCTGAGTGATCGCGAGTCCGGATCCAACTTTGATGCCGCCGAGGCGAGTGGCCGTAGCGATGGGGAGCTGATAGGCCGGAGCCTCCTCCAGAGCCTCGATGCGGTCGCACAGATCCTTTCCCAGAGATGCGGCCAGCGCGTAGCCGGCGACGCCGGCGGAATAGTCCTCCCAGGGGCCGGACCATACATGCACGTCCTCATGGATAATCACCTGCTGCAGCCATTCCTTGATGTCGCTCAGCGGCGCGTTGCACCACTCGAGCGTCAGGGGATCCTGGACCAGGAAAAGGTATTCTTCGGAGAGGTCAGCGACTGGAAATTCATCCAGCCTGGTTTTCAAAAAAAAAAGATCCTCGGAGGGCAGCTCCTCGGAGGGCGGTTCATCGCCGATGTATAGCGCCCCGTGCCGTTGTGTCGGGTCGTAATCCCCGAGGCCCTCCTGATCGTTGAAGTACCGGCCGTTGTCCAGGGCACCGAGGTGGTAGGTGAACTTCACGCTGCCGAGGGCGTTGTCTTGCAGGTCGGTTTCCTGGGAGTCTACAATGATACGCGCCAGGCCTCCAGAGGCAAGGATGTAGCGGTCGTGCGCCTTCAGGAAATCCAGCCAGAGGGCGGACTCGCGGGCGGAGCCCAGGCGGCCGGAATAGACCTCCCGGCCTTCGGTCGAGTCGTTCCGAAGCTCGTATTCGGATGCGCCGCTGAGGAAGGCGACCGAAGATCCGTCCAGCTTCGGGTTGCTGCGGCCGGAGGAATAGGCGCGGTCCTCGACGCCGAAGGAGTTGCAGAACACGAATTCCTTCACGCGCACCTCGTCCCGGGCGATGATCAGGCGAAGCGGATATCCGTTGATCGTGGCGGCCGCGCTCTGGGAGTCCGTGCCGGAGAAAGAATACGAGACATCCCATGCGCGGATCTTGCTCCGGACGGACGACGATACAGCTGCTGCGATAGTGGCGTAGGAAGCATCCACCGTCACGTACCGGCAGCCGGACTGCAGGGTGCC
>JAEEGL012837250.1_pt1 | contig 17129 bp, 12 predicted proteins | sample 9134231 | NCBI WGS metagenome assembly JAEEGL01 (sample SAMN16246548, study PRJNA631951) | gut metagenome | biome: gut microbiome; feature: rumen; material: fiber-attached | host: Bos | place: Iran: Karaj | collected 2018-10
GGCGGAATCGTTTGCCTCCAGCATGGTGACGGTCACCTTAAGACCATTGCCGATAGGGTAGTTCTCGATGCACGAGGCCTTGATGCCCGTGCGGCCCACGTAGGTCTTGTAAAGGGTGGTCTGGGCCGAGGCATGGCTCCCAAGCAGCAATCCAGCTAATAGTATATATGTCTGAATGTGTTTCATATTACTGTAATGTTTTGATTACTTGTTTCATTCTGTTCAACACCTCGGCGGGGTTGCAATTGTCCTCACAATATACGCGTACACCGTCGGCGGTCTCGGCATAGGCGTAATCCTGATGCTTGGTTGTTTGAAAGCTCGATTGATTGAGTGTTTCTTGCAACTGCTGTTTCACTGGATGGGGTAGATTGTTGTGCGCCACAACGGGCAGAGGTTGCTCCTGACGTGAGGGGAGCAGTAATACTGCAGCGATTATTGCCACTGCGGCCAGCGCTGCGGCATATTGCCAGATATGGCGTGGCTCGTGCGACGGTTTTGTAGCTGGGGTGCTGTCTTGCTCAAGCCATTGCCTGCCGGCTTGGTGCATCTGTTCTATCAGTTGGTCTGTATCTTTCATAGCTTGCTTGAATGTGTTAATGCTTGAATGAGTTAATGTGTTAGTCTGAGGCGGAAAGATTCCGTAGTTTCTGTTTTATCCTCGACATGCGGGTCTGCACGTTGGTCTCGCTGATGCCCAGCATCTCCCCGATTTCGTCCTGTTTCCATCCGTTGAGGTAGAGGCGCAAGAGCTTTTGGTCCTTGTCAGGCAGCTGGCGGATGAGGTCATAGAGCCACTCGCGGTTTTCGCGATCTAAGCCATTGTCGGGCAATTCTATTCCTTCTAATGGTGAGGTCTCCACCTGTCGATGCCGGTGCCTCCACCATGATATGCCGGTGTTCACCGCCACGCGCCACACCCATGTCACCGGCTTGGCGGTGGGGCGGTAGCGGCTCCAGCCCAGCCAGAGGTTCATGATGATGTCCTGACGCAAATCCTCACAATCCTCTGTCGTGTGGCAGAACGAGCGGCACACACGGTTGATTGCTGCAGAATGCTCCTCGACAAGTGTCAAAAATGGATGTTGTTTCATACCCCCATTAAACGCTAAGAAAAGAAAAAAATCACACTTGAATGTGTTAATTCTTGAATGCGTTAATTCGTTAGTCTGACTAACGCGTTAACACATTCAAGATTTTATTCCCAGTATACCACGTCGTATTCCAACGTATAGTCGGGGTGTTCCGCGCGGATGATGCTGCCTTTGGCATCGTACAAGGTGCGGGTAGTTGTATGTTCTTTGGAAATGGCTCCGTTGTCCCACTCCTCTGGGTGGCTCGGACGGCTGATTTCCGTTCTCTCCTTTGGGGAGCCATTGGGGCGGTAGCTGACGTGGATGTCGGTTTCGATGCCTTGCGCCAACGACTTGTCCGACATTTCCATTATGCCGCCCTGTGCATTATAGCGATAGGCAAGCGAGTCGTAGCCGCCGTAGCTGTCAATCCTGTAGCATACTCTGCCTTGTGCGTCGTAGACATAACGCTCATCGTAGCCCTCCAGCCCGCGCGAGCCGACCTCGTCGGTATACGTCTGTCGTACCAGACGCCCTTTGTCGTCGTACTCGCGACGGAAACGGCAGGTGTCAGTCTGTTCCTCCACCATTCCTTGCGACGACTCCCTTTCGTAATAGGCATAGTCGCATTGCGTGACATGATGATCGACATTGCGGACAAGTCGGACAAGACGGTAGGTGTAAACGGAGGTGTCAATGGCTGAGCCATCGCGGTCGCAGGAAACAAGACGGCAGAGGCCGACCACCCCTTCGGGCGTGTATTCGATGTTCTCGACGAAAAGATGATTCCACACCATCCGCTGGCTGTCGTTATCCCAACGGCGTTCCACACGCTGCCATCGCACAAGACGGTTGAGAGAATCGTAAGAGAATTCGGTGCTGTCGGGAATTTCAGAGCGGTGGCGGTTGTAGGTCTGATGGCCTTGGCGGCTGTAGTGGGTGGTCAGTATTAGTTCGCGCTGGCCTGTCGCATCGGTGGGAAGCTTGTATTCCCGCACAGAGCGGACATGGTTGGTGACGCGAGTGGGCAGGAAGCGTAGGCAGTCGTTGACCTCGTCATAACTACCCGACGGCTGTGCCACAACCGTCATTGAAACCAAGAGATAAAAAACTATAACAAACTTTTTCATCATTACATTGGAATCTAACCAAATGTCATTGTTTGATAATGCGGCAAATGGTATAGCTATCCTGTAGTTTGATATATAGCAGGTATGTGCCGGAAGGCAGTTGCGAGAGAGTGAACTGATTGGTATCGAAGAATCTTGTCACACAGCGGCCTGAGTTGTCGAACACGAATACACTCAGCACATCATCGGCGTCGATTGTAAACTGACCGGTAGTGGGATTGGGATAGGCCTTTACGGAGAGCCGCTGCTGATAACTGTTATCAGGAACTAAAATATCCTGATGGCCTCCGTTTATTATGGTCAGCTGCAGCATGACTATGCTGTCGCAACCCTGTTGGGTGGAAAAGACCTGAATATAGGTTCCTGAAGAAGTGTAGACAGAATCGTTCCACTCGTAGATGGTGGCAGTTGTGGTGTCGAAAATACTATCTAAGACAGAATGATTGACCACAAGATGGTGATGCATGATAGAGTCACAGCCATTGATGGTGGTCAGGTGTTCTGTCGTATCGGTCGTAGTTGTGAAGAATGTTTCATCCCAGAAAAGGGTGTCACAACCGGTGATGGTCTCTTCAGCAGCGTAGGATTGATGAATGGTGAGGTGGAGCGTGACGGTGGAGTCGCAGCCGAAGGAACTAAAGGTTGAGTATTGAGAGTTAAAGACATACCCCTCGGCCTCGCCGTACCCCTCTGAAGAGGGGATTGTGAAAGTGGTACCATGCCATGTGAGGCTGTCGCAGGCCACTATGCTGTCGATGGTGTTGTAGGTGGGGTGGATGGTGTAGTCGACAAGCAGCATGGAATCGTTGGCAAGGGTAACGACATGGGTGCCTGTGCCGGGTTCGGCAGTACTTATTGTGTCACCTGAGAGGATATACTGACTGCCTGCACATAGGTCGTCGGTGCGGAAGAGCGCAGTATGCGAATGGTGAGGCAGGGTGATGTTGTCAATCCAAGCACAGTCGCTGTGACTGAACACGCTGCCATCTTTGGCGTAAGTAAACCTAAGTGTGTGACTTCCGGCAGGGACAAGGAAGGCGGCACGGGTCCATGCCACTTCGCCCGACTCGATGACGAGGTCGGAATTGTCGATGTAGAAGTGGAACTTGTCGTAGTTGGCTTCGGACGACACCTTGTAGTAGAAGCTGACGCTGTCGGGCTCGGTGAGGGTGACGGGGATGCTGATTTGGGACGTCTGGTTGTTGCCGAGGCTGGAAGTGGAGCGCAGGCAGTAGGAGCCGTCATAGGCTCCGTACATGTTGATTGTCCAAGGATAGTAGCCCTGTATCCAACCAGAGGTATGGAAGACACCGCCTTCGAATGTCTCAAACGGATTGTTCCCTACATAAAGGGGGTATGTTGTGTTGATGTGTGATTGAATCGATGTGAAAGTGAGCGTGAGAGGTACCCCGATACCGGTCGGAAGCAGGCTGTTGGCATAGAGAGGGAAAGTCAATTCTATAATGCTGTCAGGTGCCAGAGAGAATAGCAATGAGGTGTCGGCAGTGCCAGAACCTACGGTAAGCAGCTGCGTGGGCGAGGAAAGTATAAGACGGTCGGTTTTGAGGGCGGCATGGCCGAAGTTGGCAAGGGTGGCTGTAAGCGTTGCATTTGTGCCGGGAAGTATGCTACCATTGCCGACATGGATGTCGAAGAGGATGTTGGGGGCGTTAAGAGTCAAATAGTGGATGGCGGTATTGGGTGTGCTGCTTCCATTCCAAAGGGTAGCGGTGGAAAGAGTGACCACCATACCATCGGACACAGTCGAACCAACAACGGCTTGCCATGTGAGAATGACAGTATCGCCAGCGGGCAGGCTGTCAATAGAAATGGCTGTCGGGAATAGGGTAAGGGCAGTGGAGTCGGACAGGGAGATGGAAGGTGCGACATTGAAGGCCGTGCTGTCACCCAAATTGATAAGGGTAAATGCGACTGACACAGTGTCGCCAGCATCAAGAGGCTGAAGCGTCGTGACGTTACCCACTATGGGATAGGCACCGCTGGGGCTGATGACCGACACAGGGGTAAAGGCGGTGCGGTATTGCTGGGCCGAGGCAGCCAGTTCATAATCTCCTATAGGCAGGGCGGCCGGCAGTGAGAGGACAGCATTGCCAGTGCTGTCGGCATAGGCACAGGCAACAAGGGAGTGGGTCAGTGAGTCGGTGAGTGCCACATAGGCGTAAGGGGCAGCGGAAACAGTGAGAGAGTTGGTACCCCTGGCCAGTACCGAAGGGGCAGAGACAGTCATCAACGGAGCCTGGGTAAGGTAGGGCATCACCGAAGGGTCGCCCATCAGGTGGTAGATTTCCCAATAGTAGAGCTTACGGGTAGAGGTGGAGCTTTCAACTGCCATGTTGCCCACCATCATGACGGCACCCTGTGTGAGTGCCCACTGGTTGTAGGGCTCGCCGTGGGTGTGGCAGAGGCGGTCGTAGGCACCGAGATTGGCGGCATTGTATGCCATGGACATGGTGGCGCTAATGCTGCTACGCAGCCCGACGGCCCAATAAAAGTCTTCGTTCCAATAAGTGCTGTTGCTGCCGCCGATGTAGCCGACGGCACCGCAGTAGTTGCCCTTGCGCAGAAGGGCTTCGCCGAAGCAGGTGGTGGTCTCGAACTTGTTGGTAAGGCAGCAGTTGCCTATCATGAGGCCGAACTTCTGGGTGTTGGTCATGGAGGAGATATGTGAGGTGGTGAAACTGGGAGTACCCCAACTGGTCGCACTCCCATGGGCAGAATAATTTATCCAGCCAGCCCCTTGGTTGTAGTAGCCGCGCACGGTGGCAGAATTGGACGAAGCACTGCTGCCGATGGTGACACCCGAAGCGATGGGAATGATGGTTGTATTATTCTTGAAATATTGCACTTGAGAAAAACCCTGAGTGGAGTTGATGTAGTGGGTGGCGGCATAATCCATGGCGGGGTCTGCATGGGTATAGCCATAGTCGCCCGAAGTGCCACCGTCGACACCCGCCACGAGGACAGCTCGGTCGAGGAACGAGGGGTCGTTGAAGGTGTACTGCTCGTACATGAGGGTTTTTTCAATCTGAGGAGTGAGCTGGCTGACGTTCTGTGCCGAGAAACGGCCACAGTAGCAGTCGGGAATATTGTCTCCTGTGGTCCAACTGATATAATAGAGATCCGTGATATGCTCGGACGAGGTGGTACCGGTGAAGGCGGGTATCTGTTCATGGTCGCCCACTATGAGGAGGAATGTGGGAGCAGGATTGGAGGCCGTCGCGTTGGTATACTGACTTTGGACGAAAGCGGAGATGGAAGAGGTGGTAGAACCTACAGCAACTGAGTCGGTATAGACAATGTCGGTGAGATAACCCTTACGGCGTTTCCACTGCAAAAAGCTGTCCAATTGCCCACGGAAAGAGCTGTGGGCGACAATGAGGTAGCGGATGGGAACCGTGCTGCTCACCGACTTGGGATAAAGGTTGTTTAATACCCCATTGCCGACTGAGAAAGCGGGTGAATAATAGCGGTTGAAGAGGGAAATTGAAGCATTTTTATCAGCTCCCACATAACGGACAGTCACCACCGCATGACGGCAGACAATGAGTTGCCTGCGCACGGGATTGTAGCGCACGGGTGAGAACTGGAGACGCGCAAGGTTTCGGTCGCGGGCTATGCCTACAGGTTCCACCGTGGCCTCTTCCTGCCCGTAGAAGGTGTCGGAAGCGTATATTTTTGAATCGATGACCAACCGTGCGGGTGTGGTGTCCGACTTGCTTCGCGAGGGCTGGGTGGGCATGAGTTTTGCTCCTTGCAACTGGATAGTATCGTATTTGGCATCGCTTACTACCACTTTATATTCCTTGCAGAGCGGCACCTCTATCAGACGTGAGAAGGTGGGCAGAGAGGGGGCACCCACGGCTGCGGAGGGCATATAGCCGTCGAGCGTGACGGTGGTGAACTGCTGCCCGTCGATGGAGGTTTCCCCAAAGTTTAGCTCTTGGGGGTTGAATACAACTTGCAGACTCTTCCAAGTGTCGTGCGACACTTGCTGGGCATGAATGGTCACTGATGCCAAAAGGCACAGTATGACAAAAAAGAATATATGTTTCATTTGTTAGAAGATTTACTTTCTCTTGTGATAAACCAGCCTATCTCGGGACGGAGGGCGAAGGTGGTGGTGTCCTGTGTGAGACCTACGAAGCCTGTCCAAAGGGTGAGGTTGTGTTTTTTTCTATTGATGTCGGTGAACTCCAAGGGGGCTGAGACAATCTCTGCGGGGAGGTTGTATGCACCATCGCGGATTCCTTTGAAGTCGTTGCGATACTTGTCGGCATCGTAGGGATAGAACTTGACTATCCAGCCGTCGGCAATATAATATGGGTCGCCACACATTTCGTGTTTGAGGTCGTGCTGCTTGTACATACCTCGCCAGAACTCGGTGTCGACCTCACCGTTGGCAGCCTTCTCTATCTTGCGGAGGACGGGCAGGAGTTCGTCCACCCACCAGTCGAGCTTGTATTTACGAAGAGCCTCGGTTCGCTCGACGATGGTGTGCCAGTCCTCCGGTGTGCCTTCGAGGATGACCTGCGGGATGCCACAGATTTCATACATCTTGTAGTTGAAATATTCCTGCATGGCGGACATGATGGTTATCTGAGAGGCGGCACGGGTGACGGCGGTGGAGGTGGAGAAGTTGCAGGTGAGTGTGTTGACAAGGCTGTCGCCCACATACTTTGCTATCTGCTTGGTAAACTCGGGGAAGTATCTTTCCCACGGGCTGTTGGGGTTGTCCAGCCTGATGCCGTTGCTGACAACGATGAGTGTTTTCTTGCCATCGAAGTCCACGAACAGATGACGCAGTGCCTCAGCGTTGAAGTTGACATGATAGGAGAAACCTTGGCAAATGAGTAGCCAGACAGCATCGGGCGAGAGGACAAAGGGACGGTGGTCGGCATAGGCCTGATGCATGCCGTCGAAGAAGGGGTGAGGTAGTTGCAACAGCTCCTGACTGCAGCGGTTGTGCGCCACAGTTTGGGCTTTCTCCTCCTCCATGTCGTACATCATCTCGGAGATAATCTTGTCGTAGCCGACAGTTGGCAGGGGTTTGTCGGGGGCTTTCAGTTGCTCGATGTCTATGATGATGCGCTGCGTGGGCACAGCCACCGTGTCGGTGGTGTCATCCTCATTACCGCTTCCATTGTTGGAACACGCCACCAACAAGACGGGCAGCAATGACACTAAAATGAATATCCAGGTTCTGCTTTTCATAATCGTCAGGTAATAAACTTATGATTATAAGATTGTTTTGTAAGTAATACTATGCCTGTAACAGCCATGCTCCCATCATTCTGGAGATGATGCTTTTTACTCTATATTTTGGCAGAGCACTGTCCGTCCATCTTTCTCCACGATAAGCTGTTTTTTACTTTCTGTCGTGGTGACACGATAATAATAGCCATCGTTCTCGAACATATATCCCCTATTCTCTTCATAGCGTCCTCCTTTGATTACGAGGTCTGGCGGGGAGTCAGTCTGCTTGTTGCGCTTCCACGAAGCATAACGAAGGCTGCCATCGGCTAAGAGGTCAATCCGCACACGATAGTCTTTGGTCACAAAATATTGCTCTAACGCGACGTAGTCTTTCAGGGTGATGTGTAACCGACGGTTGCCCACCACGCCCATTAAATCGAAATGGTCTCCTTTCCAGCGATAGAGGTTATAGCGATCCGTGAGGGATTGCAGGCTGTCTGTAATGGGGACATACAGGTTACGTCCCACCATTTCGAAGAGCCAGTCCCAGCCCTCACCATTGTTGGTTTTGAAATACCAATCCGGGATACCGTATCCCGTCCCCACTCTGACTTCTCCTCTCGGAAAGACTTTGACTGAGCTAAGCGTATCACCCTGAATGCACCAGGCAGCTACCCATCCTGAACCCTCAACACTTGAACCACGGAAGTAGTCATGGGTAAGGTAGATGGTGCGACCTTTGTTGTCCTGCAGCTGATAGAGCCGAATCACAACTTCTTCACCGTGATTCTTGCCCTGGCTGTGTATCCGGCCATCGTCACCGCGCAGCAGTGTATAACGGGCATTATCCGGGCAAGTGCCACCCATACCAGTGTTCCAATCGATAATACGCACACGTCCATCGGTAGAAATGTGGTCACCTATATAAAGACTGTCTGCCGCCTCTTTGAACGGGTAGTTCATGGCATCCTCAGGGCGGGAACTCAGCACATCGGTGATAAAAACATGCAGGGTTTTCCCATCGGGAGTCACGACCTTTCCATTATGACGACACAAGAGACGCTCAATTGAGTCCATGCTGACGGTCTGCAACCATGCCGCCACCTCGGCAGAAGTAGAGTTCGGCACCTCAACACGTTCATACTCATTCCCCTCCTCCACTATCTCTATCACAGTGTCGACTGGTGCCTCCTGTTCGGGGGCTTTTTTACCTTGGCATGCCGTCATACACAAAACCCACGCTATCACTGCATATATCCATTTTTCTTTCATAGGTTTCATACCTGTCATTCTTTCAATATTACTATTTCTTCATCAAAATGCCTATTCAACTGCTATGCTATCTTACTTACATTGATAGGTGATAATTATTATTTCCCCCAGCTGTCGCGGTCGAGACTGCGGTAGGTGATAGCCTCTTGCAGGTGATGGGGCTGGATACCTGTGCTGCCTTCGAGGTCAGCGATTGTGCGACTGACGCGCAGAATGCGGTCGTAGGCACGTGCCGAAAGGCCCAGACGGTTCATGGCGGTCTCAATAATGCTTCGACATTCATCGCTAAGACAGCAATGCTCGCGGGTAAGCTTGCTGGTCATCTGTGCATTGCAATGCACGCCTGCATGGCCGGCAAAGCGAGCCGTCTGGATGGCACGGGCTGCCACAACACGCTGACGTATATCAGCACTACTCTCACCCTGCTTCATGTTGTTCAACTGACTGACAGGCACCGGTATCACTTCAATATGTAGGTCGATACGATCCAGCAATGGACCAGAAATCTTATTCATATACCTCTTAACCGCTCCAGCAGGACAGGTACACTCCACCGTAGGATGGTTATAGTAGCCACATGGGCAAGGGTTCATAGCTGCCACCAGCATAAAGGAGGCGGGATAATCTATCGTCATCTTGGCACGACTGATGGTGACGCGCCGTTCCTCCATAGGCTGGCGCAGCACCTCCAGCACCTGACGGCGGAACTCTGGCAATTCATCAAGGAAAAGAACTCCATTATGGGCAAGACTGATTTCACCCGGCTGGGGGTTGGATCCACCGCCCACCAGCGCTACATCGGATATAGTATGGTGCGGCGAACGGAACGGACGGATGGCAATAAGCGAATCCTCTTTTTTCATCTTGCCAGCCACACTGTGTATCTGCGTCGTCTCAAGCGACTCCTCCAAACTAAGCGGAGGAAGAATAGAGGGCATACGCTTGGCCAGCATGGTCTTGCCAGACCCCGGAGGACCAATCATAATCACATTGTGGCCACCCGCAGCGGCAATCTCTAACGCTCGCTTGACACACTCCTGCCCTTTCACATCGGCAAAGTCATACTCGTAATGGTTGAGGTGATTTGCAAATTCGGCACGGGTGTCAACAATAGTGGGCTCCATCAACACCTCTCCGTTCAAATGGTCGATAACCTGTTTGACATTCTCGGCACCATAAACCTCAAGGTTGTTCACAATAGCAGCCTCGCGGGCATTCTCCTTAGGGACAATAATGCCTTTGAACTTCTGTCTGCGAGCCTCAATAGCAATAGGCAGTACCCCTTTAATAGGGCGCAAGCTGCCGTCGAGCGACAACTCCCCCATAATGACATACCTCTCTAACTCATCTGCCCGCATATTACCTGCAGCGGCCAGTATTCCAATGGCTATCGTGAGGTCATAGGCAGCTCCCTCCTTCTTCAAGTCTGCCGGAGCCATATTCACCACCACCTTCTTACCCGGAATGCGGAGGCCATACTGCCCGATAGCGGTAGCTATACGCTGTTGACTCTCCTTAACCGCGCTGTCCGGCAACCCCACCAACGTGAAATTGACTCCCATCTCGACACTCACCTCCACGGTGACCATCATGGCATTTACCCCACAAATAGCACTACCGAATGTCTTGACTAACATAAGTTCATTGCTTCTTTAAAAAAGCCGACACCTGATGCAGATGTCGGCCTTATTGCAAATAATCAATTCACACAATGCCTACTTGAGACCCAGTTTTTTCTTGACGAGAGGCATAATGTCATCACTATCCTGCGAGTAAAGCACGGTGCCAATACCCGAGTCGAAGATATAGGTATAGCCGTTCTCCTTGCCCACCTCTTCAATGGCTTTCTTGGCACGGTCTACGATGGGCTTCAGCAGGGCTTCCTGACGCTCTTCAAGAAGCTTCTGGGCGTTGGCCTGACTCTCCTCAATGCGGGCTCTCATGTTCGTCAGGTCGCTCTCCTTAGTTTTGCGGATCAAGTCAGACAGTTGATCCCTCTTTGCCAGATAATCGTTGTACTTTGTCTCAAACTCTTTGTTCATTGTCTCCAGTTCAGCCTGAAGAGCCTCGACCTCCTTCTGCAAAGCAGCCTGGGCTGAGTCGCGACCAGGCATAATCTGCATGAGTTCGTTCGAGTTAATGTGTCCGAGTTTAATGTTCTTCTGAGCCATGGCACTGCCGCCGAAAACCAACAGAGCCACCATTACTGTGATAAATCCTTTTTTCATGTTGTGTTTATCAGTTTTGTTGTTATTATTATTCATTACACTTTTACATTATCTCCTTACGGCTACTGGCAGACGGAGCCTGACGGGACTTGTCTTGCGGTTTAGGAGCAGCATTCTGCTTACCTCCTCCGGCATTGGGATTAATGCCAGTCTCCGGTGCCGTACCAGGCTTCACACCCAGCATCTCGAGTACCTGATTGCTGATGTCATACTTATCCGCAACATACAGAACCGTAGCCGAACCAGCCCTGTCAAATACAAAAGCATAGTTCTTCTCGCGAGCCACACGCTCAATGGCATTATAAACGCGATCCTGCACAGGCTTCATCAACTCAGCCCGTTTCTGGTCAAGATCGCCTCCCGGAGCGAAACGCTGTTGCTGCAAATTGCGCAACTCCGACTCCTTGGTGCGAATCTCATCCTGACGGCGTTGCTTCAGATTCTCCGGCAGCAAATACGATTCCTGCTCATAACGCTGTCGCAACTCATCCACTTCCGCCTGCTTGGCCTCAAGTTCCGAACGCCACTCGTCAACATACTTATTCACCTTATTCAAAGCCTGATTGTACTCCGGCAGATTGCTCAAAATATATGCCGTGTTGACACTGGCATATTTCTGTGCCCTTGCGGGAACCGCCAACAAAATGAGCGTTGCTATGATAATCAGTTTGCGCATTTATCCAACTTGTAAACTATTCAACTATTAATCCATACTCTGGCCTATGCTGAAGTGGACATGTGAGCCACCTATGCCGGCACCATCGAAACCATATCCCCAGTCAACACCTATCAGACCGAACATCGGCATGAAAACCCTCACACCCAAGCCGGCCGAATTGTAAATGTTGAAAGGTTGGAAATCCTTGACATTATACCAGCTATTACCCCCTTCGAGGAAACCCAGCAGCCAAATCGTGGCACTGGCACTCTCGATAATCGGCTGCCGTACCTCAAGCGTGTAGCGGGTAAATATCGAAGCACCCTGTTGCGGGCTCAACTTGCTGTCGTCATAACCGCGCACCGGGATAATCTCACGACCATCATAGGCATAAGCCTGGAGACCGTCTCCGCCGACAAAATAACGACCGAAAGGCGACAAACCAATCTTCTTGTCATAATAACCCATCCAACCGAAACGAGCCTTGGCATTCAACACCACATCACCCACCAGATTCAACATCCACGAACCGCGTACATTTATCTTGTAATACTCCGTCCAACGGAACTTATCCTCCTCCGTCACATTCGTCACATCCCGTCCGCTGATAGCAGTATACGGCGGTGTAGCATAGCCCGATACCGAAATCTCCGAACCACTGCGGGCGTAGATAGGCGAGTCGAGCGAGTTGCGGCTGATGGTAATGCCATACGACAAATCATTGGCCGCACCGTTGGTAAACGACGTGCCGCTGAAAAGATAATAATTGTTCAGATTATAATGCTTGTACGAAAGGGTGTGCGAAATGATGAAATAATCGTCTGGCCATTTGACACGCCGTATCAACGACACTCCCGCACCACTGATGCGCAAGTCACCATACGACGACTCCGTCTTCTTGAAGAAATAACCGTTACTGATGAAATGGTGATAAAGCGACACACTCAGCGACTGCGGACGGCGGCCACCCAACCACGGCTCCGTGAACGAACCGCTGAACGAATAGTAATACGTACCATTGGTGACTGCGTTAATCGACAATTTCTGCCCATCGCCTGAAGGCAACGGCATCCAAGCCTTCTTATTGAAAATGTTGCGGACAGAAAAATTGTTCAATGTCAAACCAATCTGTCCAATAACCATCTTGTTGCCATAACCGCCCTGCAGCTGGATCTGGCTTGCATTACCCTCTTCAACCTTGTACACAATGTCCACCGTCCCATCCTGATCGTTCGGTTTGGCATCAGGTATAATCGACTCCTCTTTAAAATAACCCAACGTGGCTAATTCGCGACGGCTGCGCAGAATGGCATCACGGCTGAAGAGGTCACCCGGACGTGTGTGCAACTCACGCATAATCACCCTGTCATTCGTAAGCGTATTGCCTTCCACAATCACATTCCGTATCCTCGCCTGCTTCCCCTCAATAATACGAATCTCAATATCTATCGAGTCGTTCTCCACTCCCACTTCAACAGGCATCGCCTTGAAAAAGAGATAACCGTTGTCCATATACATCGAAGAGATGTCCGTCCCCGACGGATTGTAGCGCAGGTTGGTCTCTAACAGAGTGCGGTTGTACGGGTCGCCCTTCTCTATACGCAGATGCTTCAACAGCAAGTCCGACGGATAAATCGTATTGCCCGAGAAGGTGATGTTACGGAAGACGAATTTGTTCCCCTCATGGATTTTCATCTTCACTATCAAACGTTCCGAACCCACCTCTTTGCCATCCTCGACACGTTTTGAGGGATAGACGGTGTCCCACACAATACGTGCATCGCGGAAGCCATGCTCATTATAATAAGCTATGATGCTTTGCAAATCCTCGTTATACTTCGACTCCTGATACTTTGAACGGGTCCAGAAACCCTTCGTCCACACAAAAAACTTCTTGAAATAATGCACATCATGCGTGTTCTTCATTTGCTGCAACAACATGTTAGTGCTTATCTCCTTGTTCCCTTCAATAATCAGCGAATCAATTTTCACCCGGCTGCCCGGTTTCACATCAAAAATCACATTCACCCGGTTCTCATTCCCCTTGCTCAAAATGGTGTCCTCCTCCAATCGTGTAGCTACCGAAACATTCGTATAACCCTTCTCAAGATAAAAGGCGCGAATACGGTTACGCGACGTAGTGAGAAGATTCTCCGTAACCACATCGCCCGATGCAATCTTCATTTCCTCCTTCAACTTATCCTTATCGCTCTTCTTCACACCCTCAATCTGAAACATGCTCATCTTCGGACGGCTGCGCAATTCAATTTCGAAAAAAACCTTGTCACCTTGAATACGCGTTACATAAATCTGCACATCTTCAAACAAACCTTGCTTCCAGAGGCGGTCTACGGCGGTGGCCAGTTTGTCGCCCGGCACCCGTATCCGGTCGCCCACTTGCAGCCCCGCTATGAGGAGTATCATGCGTGTGTCGTAGTTTTCGGCACCGACGAATGTTATTCCGCCTATTTCGTAGGTTTTGGGGGTGAGGTAGTCGATGTCGTATTCTTGATTGCTCACAACCACCTGGGCTTTGCCTGGAAACGAGAGGCCGAGCAGAAGGAGCAACGGCAGGATGAAGGGTATCTTTTTCATTAGGTTCTATTTCTTTGCAAAACATGTAAACGTGCTTACGCCATGCCATGTATAGGTATAGACCCAAGCACTTAGACAATAATAACTACTTTTTGTGTGTTTTATTTTGTTTACCATTAAAAAAAGTTTTAAATCGTTGATAAGTTGATAAGTTTATACGGCTCGCAACATATCAACATCCATTAACGATTTCGATCCGGATTTTCAGTCCCAAAGTGTCGCGAACGGGGGGGTCTGTGAGGCGAGGAACTACTATTTTGCGGATGTTTAACATAATAATTATGAACAATTAAAAGAATGTCTTTCTGAATATTGCCCAATCTACGGGACGGAAAAACGATAGTCAATAGGCACTATTTTGTTTCGATTTTGACATAATGTGATTATTTTTACGTATTTTTGCAATATAAATTTTGAGTCATGGAAAGAAACATAGATAATCAGAAAAAGAAAAAAAAATATAAAAAAAGGAACTCCCATTCCCTTACCGAGCATTTGGCATCGAATCCCTTCTTGGATTGTATTGTACTGAATATGGAACGTTCGCCTATGTTGAACGAGATTTTGCTGGGCAATACCTACCGTTTCCCTGAACACGCTGTCATTCTCATTACCGAAGGAACCTTGAAGGTGGATGTGTCGCTCGAGTCTTTGTCGCTGGAGAAACACAGCCTTTTGTTGATCCCCGCCAACAGTGTAATCACTGTCCAAGACCGCTCTGACAATGTCAACTACCGCTCCATATCCTTCCCCACTTTTTGTTCCGAACAAAACGACCTCATCGGCTACGAGCCTATTAAAATCCAATTGCAGGAAAACAGCCATTCGACCATTGAGAACTATTTTCAGCTAATGAATATGCTGATGCGGAAAAAGGATAAAGACAACACCGAAGGTATGCAGCACCTCATCCTGTCCCTCCTCTCCCATATCAACACCCTGAACGATACTATGCTTCAGTCGATAGGTCTGCTCAACCTACCCCATCCGCAGCAACTAAAGAGCGAATTCCTATACCTGCTCAACTCAGAGCCATACCCCATCCGGACAGTCTCGTATTATACCGACAAGCTTAGAGTAACTCCCGGACACCTGAACAATGTGATGAAAAAACTTACGGGCATGTCCACTACCGAATGGATAAACAAAAACACCATACGAGCTGCCCGTGAACTGCTAAGCAATCCCGCCAAATACTATACCGTGGTCGAGATTGCCGAGTTGCTGCATTGCGGCACGGAACCCAACTTTTCCAAATTCTTCAAGAGCCACACCGGCGAAACTCCCTCCGAATTCCGTAAACGGATACAACAGAAATAATACCTGAGAGACTCTACGGTTACCCTTCTTTCATTCGATATCCCTCAGTTATCCCATCGTTTTCCCATCGTTCTTCCATTACAGAAGGAGAACTGAGGTAGAATGGAGGTTGAAAGGTGGAAGAACGAGCGATAATAGAGTTACACAAAGTATCGTTCGATCTCTTCTGTCAACTGATAATCAAGTTGCAACTTAAGAACAGACACTCTCTGATGAACGGTTCAGAGAGGATGTAGATTCATACAGAATACATGGAATCAGATATTTAGACTCACTCTTGAAAAATGCTGATGCTATTGTTTCAGTATTTCATGTAGCTGTGAGGGCTGGAGCGTGATGGTGAGGGGAGACTGACTACGGGGGGATGTGTAATAATAGACCAACGAGACACGGGCAGCAACTAACAACTGTGCCAGCAGACGACCTGAGTCGGAGAGTAACGCCTGCTGTATGGCTGTGGTGAGTTGGTTTCGGGCATTCTCGTTGTTCTCGATGTTGAGCATAGCCATTTCTGTAACCCTATAAGTGTAAGTCAGCACCCGGTTGACGGAGTCGAACGCGCAACTGAGCATCGTTGTGAGACTGTCGACGGCAGCGGGGCAGTCCCTGTTCACACTTTCGGCTATCATGCTCAACAATAATATCGAGGAATCAGCGGTTTCGATGATGTCGACAGTATCCGAACCGAAATCCATGTCGTTGTAATAGGTCTCCCACATCCAAGGGGCAATGAATACCTCGGCCGAGTCGGTGCGGGAATAGTTGCTATAGCGGTAGCAGAGCGTGACATCGGCGAGATAGGCAGATGTGGCCATTCCTTCAGCTGCGCCTGAAAGAAGGCTTTCTGCCGTGGTGCGGCGCACCTCGTCAGAATGGTTGACGATGTGGTCGCGGACAGAAGGCCAAGCGGTGTCGGGGAAAACATAGATGTTGGTAACCCTGCGAGCCGCAGTGTCGTAATGCGAAGCAACCAGCATCTGGCCATCGTCGTCCAAACGAACAGGCAAGTCGCCTTGAAGGGTTTGCACCACTTGGGCTATGTAGTCGCGTGCCTGCTGCTCAAGCGGAGGAGAGAGGGCGTTTTGAAGGTCGGCCGTGGTATAGTCGTAACGGGCGGAGACGGGTTTGTCCTTTATGAATAATTCAACTCGGAGGTCGAAGGTATGGTCGGCAAGCGGTTGGAGCGACCAAAGGTCATGGTGGGTGAGATAGTTGAGTATCTGGGACTGAGTCTCGGCATTGATGGTTTGGTCGGGGTCGTACCTCAGGAAAAGCTTGACATAACGGTAGTCGGTACTCATGAAGACATGCGTCACCGTAAGATGGTTGGCAGTGTCATAGTATGGAATAATGCGCTTGTAGGTCTTGACGAGGTCGTAGACAGGGGTGATATCTTCAACTCCGAGCATCTGGGCACGAGCGGAAAATAGAGTTAAAAAGTATAAGCTAAAAATTAATATTTTTTTCATGCAAGACTACTAGTGATGCGTTATTTTTAGATTTTATTTTGTAATTTATTATATATTTGTTATTTATAGCGATTTTAACTTTTGACGATTTGAAATGAATGAGTATCTTTGCAGGGTAATACTGCATTGATATGAATACGGGACGATACATTTTCTCACAAGTGACAGAC
>JAEEGL011539663.1_pt1 | contig 17128 bp, 16 predicted proteins | sample 9134231 | NCBI WGS metagenome assembly JAEEGL01 (sample SAMN16246548, study PRJNA631951) | gut metagenome | biome: gut microbiome; feature: rumen; material: fiber-attached | host: Bos | place: Iran: Karaj | collected 2018-10
CCAGGAAACACTTCGTATCTGTTCATCTATAAGTTTAAATACTTTCTCGGGATATTGGATAGCCCACGTAACACCCAAGTGTGCCTTCAATCTCATTCTGTTGTTCGGAATATAGCGGGAAGCACGTTTCTGCATTTTATCCACAAAATCTCCGGCATCCTTTACGATTGCGGCATCATAGGGATCTTCCGCTATTGCTTCAAGCATAAGAGTCTCCAATGCCCCCTGATGTTCCGTTGGAATAGCTATAAGCAGGGATGAGACGCTCTTTCGAATACCAAATGCATCAACATAGGTATTATCAATCCAAGAATTATTCTTAAATTCCGTCACGATCGGCTTGAACAAGTGTGAAGCGTGCGCTTCGATAGATTCTGTACTCTTATCGTCACGGTCAAGCATCAAAACTATCTTTGAGAACGCATCTGCTTTGACCATTGGCGAAAGAATCTTCTCTTTGAAAAATGAAGACATCTTGTCTTTCCCACCCACGCCACAGATGAGTAATCTGTCATCGTCTCTTTTGTACCAGTTGATAGACTGATCAAACTCACTTTGTTTTATATCAAGATGTTCCGGCGCTTTCTTACAAAATTCCCAGCCGGATACCTTATTCAGATAATAACTGAGCAGGATGGCATCCGTGCTTCCTTCGCATAGAATAATACTCCTCATAAGCGCACCTCAAAGCCGAAGTCTTCGCGATCCTTATATACTTCAGCACCGCTCATGGATCGCGATAACGTCTTATCACCTTCTTTGCGAAGTGTGATCACATTTATATTGTCGGCCTTTGTAGATTTGTCATAATCCTGCGTATTTAATATACCGTCTAAGGCTTCAAGACTATGCGTAGTGATAAAAAGCTGAACGTTATATTGCAGGCACGCTTTAATCACGAACCGGAAAATATCATCAAAGTATTGCTTATGGATCGATGTCTCTATTTCATCTATGAGCAGGATCCCACCGCGTGCTCTGGCAATCTCGTTAGCAAGAACAAGAGCTCTTTTTACGCCATCACCATATGTAGAAAGAGGCATATTTCCCAATCTGTCATGTTTAATATAACTCACTACGTGAGAGCCGATATCTGCAGGTAATGTTAATATGTCACTTATATCTGCATCAAAGAGCTTCAACATCATTACGCAGATATCTTTATATTCCTCATTACGAACAATCTCATTTATTATGTCGCCTCTTAAGTGAGCAAAAGAGCCAACATACCTGATCGGCAGGCTTTTTGACTCAGTATATGAATAATCGGACATCTTAACGTACCTGTGAAACTTAACAGGAGTCTGTTTGATCTCTTTTCCGAGACTTACCTGTATGCCGCCTTCAAAACCGTCAACTTCCTTCTCCCCTTGAAGAGCGTTTTTCGTCCTGTTTTGTCTGCCCCTTCGTTCCGTATCAGGATCGTAAAACATTTTCTTATTCTCGCCGTGAAATCTATATGAGAACTCTTCACCATTATATATTCCACTCAGCTCTATCTTCTTGATCTGTGATCCTTGCGGGAATATACACATCACATTCTCATATATGGAATTGGAATACTCCGGGGCAAACTGATAATCTCTTTGCCGTGCAACCTGAAGCACATTGATAAGCCCCGAATTGTAGAAGCGCAGAAATTGGACAGCTTCCAGCACTGACGTCTTTCCGCAGTTGTTATTGCCAACTATCAGATTGATAGGGCGTAAATTTTCCAGATACAGATCGTTGATCCCTCTGAAACTGTCAATATATAGTTTATCTAAACCTGCCATACCTTTTATCTCCTTAGTCTGCCAGCTCCACAATCAGTCTTTTACCCAAAGCATCGGCGATCTTCTTTATCGTCGCGATAGTCGGTTTATTGCTTCCACTCTCTATATTGCTGATATTAGACTGGGTAAGTCCCGAAAGTCTCGCCAGATCTTTCTGCGTTAAATGAGCTTCTTCTCGAGCCTTAACGACCTGTTCTCTGATCTCCGCGAAAACATCATAGTCCGGTATATTATTTATACTCTCCTGTGAGGAAAAATCCACCTTTTTCAGCGCATTGTCCAAATAATCCTGAAAATTATCCATAATGTCACCATCCTTGGTTGCATTATATATATTTTTATATATTTTTGCAATAATATATGAATTTTTATATATTTTTACAAAATATATATAGTTTTATATTTTTTGATATAATTATCTTTACAAAGCTATTTTTCACCAAAATAGGGCTTCGCTCTGATGATCTGATCATCTAAAGCGAAGCCCTAAAAAGATTCTTTATATCAAATAATACTACTACAGCGCCTCTTCCACGGCCTTCCTCACATCATCCATCTCAACCGTAGGCTCGAATCTTGCGAGCACATTTCCTTCCCTGTCCACAAGGAACTTGGTAAAGTTCCACTTGATATATGCCTTGTCGCCGAAGGCTTTGTTATTCATTTCCGCGAACTTATTAAGCGCTGCGATCTTTAAGCCTTTTCCGAAGCCTTCAAAAGGCTTCTCGCCTGCCAGGTAAGCGAATAAAGGATCAGCTGTCTCACCGTTCACATCGATCTTCTTGAACTGAGGGAAATCTGCGCCAAACTTACGTGTGCAGAACTCATGTATCTCATCGTCGCTTTCCGGTGCCTGATTGGCGAACTGGTTGCAGGGGAAATCCAGTATCTCAAGTCCCTTATCCTTAAGGTCCTTATACATCGCCTGAAGAGGCTCATAATGCGGGGTGAAGCCGCAGCCTGTAGCCGTATTGACTATCAGCAGCACCTTTCCCTTGTATTCAGAGAGTTTCACATCATTTCCTTTTCTGTCCTTAACTGTAAAATCATAAACGTTGCTCATGTGCTTCCTCCTTGTCAGCTTATGTATGTGTGGGTTGTTGTTTTCTATTTGATGCTATTATATTGCGTACAATTTATATTGTCAATACTTTTTCTACTACATTTAAAAAGATAATGAGATATAATGTCCTTAACCTGTGTGATACAGCATTTTGAAACATAAGGATGAATCGACCATGCGAAAGAAATTTGCCGTTTTCACAACCGGATATGCAGCCAATATACTGACTCAGTTTATGTACGGCTTGCGCAAGGGTTTTGAACCATATCAGGTGGATACACATCTCTTCATTGCTTTTCCCACTTACTCAGATACTCCTGAATATGCCTCAGGCGAGCTGAATATATTCAAACTCCCTGACATGAGCAAATATGACGGTGCGGTTCTTTTTGCCAATGCGATCGATCAGCCCGGCGTAGCTGCAGGGCTGGTTGCCCGCTGCAGGGAAGCAGGCATTCCCGTGGTCTCGCACGGCAAGGTGCTTGATGGCGCCCACAACATAGTTTCCGACAACCATCTGGCTATGTGCGACCTCACCGAGCATATCATAGGTGAACATTCCGTAAAGAGCGTATGTTTCTTATCGGGCACCCGTGACAGCTATGATGCGATGATGAGGCTCAGTTCCGTAAAGGAAGTGCTGGAAAAGCACAGCATCCCCTTCCCTGATGATAATATCTTCTACACTGACTGGAACGGCCATACCGCCAGCCTTTTTGTAAATGATCTGATCGATAAGAACAAAGTTCCCGATGCCTTCATATGCGCCAATGATGACATTGCCATAACCGTATGCATCACGCTGAAGGAGCGCGGGTTCAAAGTCCCCGAAGATGTGATAGTCACAGGCTTTGACCACATCCAGGAATCCGAGACTTTCTATCCTTCGATCGCAACTGTCGATCAGCAGTTTATGGAGCACGGCGAATATGCCGCGCAGATGATCTGGGACCTGAGCGAGGGTAAGGAGAGAGAAACCGAAGTGAGTCTCCAGTGCCGCTTCTTTAAGGGCGAAAGCTGCGGCTGTTCCGAAGACGAGCACAAGATCGCACTCAGGCGTGATTTCTGTACCGACTCATATATCAAGCACAACCGTGATGTGAACCTGGGGCTCTATACCTTAAGGCTTGAGCGGACCATACTTGCCAGCAATTCCTATGCCGAGATGAAAGAGAATCTTGCCGCCTTCCTTAAGAACGACCATCGTTTCGAAGGCGATACCTTCCATCTGTTCATGGATGCCAAGGCTTTTCTCTCTGCCTCGGACAATCAGGCCGATCTTACAACTGTCGGCTACAGCGAATGCATGGACAATGTCTTTTCGATCCATGACGGGCAGATAAGCGCTGAATCATCTTTCCGTACAAAGGATCTGCTTCCGGAAACTGATAATTCCGAGAATCATCTGTATGTTTTCACTCCGCTTCATGACAATCAGTATTCAACAGGCTACATGATATTCCGTGACTGCTACGAATCGATGAAGAACAGGGTGATACACACTTACCAGCAGCGTATCGACATAGCCATAGAGAAGTTCAGACAGCATCTGCAGCTTAAATATCTTAACGAAAGAGTGATAGAATTCTCGCGTATCGATCCTCTCACGCACGTAAAGAACCGCTTTGCGTATGAAAGCAGGGTCGAGGAGATAGTTACACGCATGCACGCCGATCCCGATTTCCATTTCGCCATCGTAATGTTTGACGTAAACAACTTAAAGTCCATCAATGATGAACTGGGGCACGATGCCGGTGACGATTATCTGATACGATCAAGCAGGCTGCTCTGCTCATTCTTCAAGCGAAGCCCGGTTTACAGGATAGGCGGCGATGAATTTATCGCGATACTTGAGGATGAGGATTATGAGAAACGTCATGATCTGATAAAGGGCTTCCGTGATAAAACAGCTGCCATCTGGGAGACTGAGTCGCAGCCTGAAAACCGCATTTCCATAGCAAGCGGCATGAGCAGCTATGACTCCCGGAAGCACTCAAGCTACGATGATGTGGCAAAGGAAGCGGATCAGGAAATGTATGAGAACAAAAAAGAAATGAAAAAGAGGTACCACCTGGGAAGTCTCAGGTGATACCTCTGTGATCACGGTTCCATAACATTCCAAAGAAGTGTTGCAGCCAGACCGTGACTTATCTTTTCGCCGGGATCATCTACCCTGCTTGCCGCATTGGAGATGATATCAAAGGGAGCCGTTCCCGTTTCAAATGCATATCGCTGCGTTTCAGCGTAGAATAACAGACTCACAAGTCCCACATGATAATCACTCGTTACCACCGCAAGGCTCCTGACCTGCGGTGCTTTTTCTCTTATCAGCGCATTGCCGTATGTCGCATTGTGCGCAGTGCTCAGCGCCTTCTCTTCCACAAGCAGGCGCTTCTCATCCACGCCATGATCCACAAGCCAGGCTGCCATAGCTCCTGCCTCTGTTGTATTATTCTTATCATGGGCTGTGGGGCCGCCGGTCACGAGGATATAGGCATTTGGATACTTCTTGGCGCATGCAAGCCCTGTTACCATACGGTCGACCAGTTCCGGTTTCATCTTTCCGTCTCTTCCCAGTTCATAACCTGCCATCACTATGCACAGGCTGTCATCATCGGGCAGGTCATCCGGAAGATTATCATAATTAATTTCCAGACTGTTCTCCGTATAGATCCAGTAGTTCATGATACCATCCCACAGGTCACCCATGGCAGGATCGGAGGCTTTCATATCATCTAAAAGGCTCTGCAGATCTGAGGTGTCGGAGGACTTCAGGTCGCACTTCATAAGCTTCTTTACGATGGTAGAGGTTTCCTTGGTATATTCGTATTTGTGGGCGGATGCAGCTTCTGCTTTGGATACATTAGCCGCTGCAGCTTCGCCTGTGTCAGATGCTACTCCACTATCCACAGCACTCTCGCCTGCTTCTGCAGCATCCTGTCCATCTGCTTCTGATGCATCACCAGCTTCTGCAGCATCCTGTCCCTCTGCTTCTGATACAGCTTCGCTTTCTGCATTAGCTTCGCCTGCCTCATCACCTTCCACCACCGCATCTTCCACCGCATCCGGCAGCGGCTCTGCCAGATCACCGCTCCTTCCGGTATCCACAATGCTTCCGCATGCCGTGAGACATATTGCCGCTGCCACGGGGATCACGCTTCGAATAAAAGTATATTTCATCTATCCAGCGCCATCCTGTATATCTCTGCCACTTCGGCTGCGCCAAGGGGCTTTATGCGTGAGAGCTTCACCGTATCATTCATTGTAGCTTTCTGTGAGAGCTTTTCTATCACTTCATTATTCCAGTCCACATCAGGGCCTATCTCCTTAAGCGAGATGGGCATGCCTATGCTCGTAAAGAACTCTTCCGTTGCTTCTATGCCTTTAATGGCTGCAGCCTTATCATCTGCTTCAGTTATGCCCCACACCTTCCTTGCATACTGTGCAAAGCGCTCTGTGGCTTCCGTATACTGATACCTTGCCCATGAGCCCCACACAGCAGAAAGTGATGCGCCGTGTGTGTAATCAAATATAGCGCTCAGGGCATGACCGAGCTTGTGCACCGAGAAATCCTTGCCTCTGCCGCATTCGGTCAGATTGTTATGTGAGAGTGATGAGCACCACATTATCTCGGCCTGTGCATCATAATCGTCTTTCTTCTTCATCACTATGCGGCCGTTCTTTATCACGGTCCTGAGCAGGCCTTCTGCTATCTCATCGGTCATGTCGCAGTTTATGCCCTGTATGAAATACCTTTCCATCGTATGCATCATTATGTCCGTGATGCCTGCGGCTGTCTGATTGTCGGGAAGTGTATAGAGCAGCTCCGGATTCATGATGGCAAATCTGCATCTGTTAAAGTCAGTATTGATGCCGCTCTTTACGCCAAGCGCTTCATTTGTGAGCACGGCTGAGTCACTCATCTCTGAGCCTGCTGCCGCGATGGTAAGCACTGCACCCACGGGAAGGCTCTTTGTTAAAGGCACCTTCTTGGTCCATATGTCCCAGAGGGCATGCTCACTGTTTGCAGCACCGTGGGCGATGGCCTTGGCTGTATCTATGGTGCTTCCGCCGCCCACAGCAAGTATAAGGTCTGCCTTATTCTCTAACGCCTTCTTCACGCCCTCCTCTGCATGTGCAAGCGTGGGATTAGGCTTGGCTCCGCCAAATTCCTCGAATGCTATATCATTATCCGCAAGAGACTTCTCCACTCTCTCAAGCAATCCGCTCTTTTTAACACTGCCGCCGCCGTATACCAAGAGCACTTTTGCAGCGCCTGCAGCTTTTACTGCTTCACCGGTGCGCTCTTCCGAGCCGTGTCCAAAATAAACCTTTGTAGGTGTATAGATCTCAAAATTATTCATCAAAGATATCCTCCTTAAATATATAAGTAACAAAATTTTCTATTCAGCCCAGTTTTCTATTTTAAGGGCACTGACTCTTCACGCTCCTGTACCATATCATTTGCTCTTCCGTCTGCCATGAAATCATCGGAAAACATATCTATTGCCCTCATAAAGGAATCCCACTTATTCTGCTTTGGGAGGAGAAGTGCGCTATCTCCTGTTTTATTTTCCATGACCTCACCTTCCTTTCACCTGTAGTATATATCAGGGTATAGACAATAGTCGAGATTATTCTTTCTGCGGCCCAAAACTATAAATCTTTTATTTTTTCACTTTTTTATAGCAGTTAATCCATTTACCAATTAATTGTTGGAAGGATCCTCAGAAAACAGGGGAATTCATGTTCCAATCTCAGCTTGTAAAATGTTGTGTTTTTGATTGACAATGTAAATCATTTTGCGTATGATTAGCTATGAAAGGTGGTGATAATTATGGCTACAACTCCAACCCAGATCAGAATTGATTCTGATATCAAAAAACAGGCAACTGCTTTATTCGGAAACCTGGGCCTTGATATGTCCGGAGCCGTAAATCTTTTCCTATATCAGTGTGTTCTTCGTGGTGGACTTCCTTTTTCTGTAGAAATGCCACAGTATAGCACAGAAACGCTTAATGCCATGGCTGAGGCCAGGAGTATATCCCGTGACGCCAATGTCAAAGGATATTCCTCTATGGATGAACTAAAATCCGCACTGGAAGACTGATATGTACCAGGTCAAATTCACAACCACCTTCAAGAAAAGCTATAAACTTATGAAAAAGCGTGGGTTAGATATCAGTCTTCTTGATGATGTAATTGACAAGCTTCGTCAGGGTATTCCCCTTGAGGAAAAGTACAAAGATCACGGTTTATCCGGCAACTTTGACGGATTCCGCGAATGTCATATTAAACCGGATTGGTTGCTTGTATACCTTATCGAGGATGATATCCTTACACTGACCCTGGTCGATACAGGGTCTCACTCAGACATATTTAAAAAATAGACGTCAATTTAAAACGCCTGCAGGGCCGTAAGCGCCTGCAGGCTATATTTATATTATGCGGGGTTTTATTTAGTTACTTCTTGGATAGTAACTTCTTGGGTTGGTTAAGTAAAATGTTTGCATTTAATTCTTGAGGAACAGATCACTTATCCTCGGGTGTGTGCCACTTCCACTCACGTACCTCAGGAAGATCAAGACCGTACTCAGCGATGTACTGATCATGAGCTACAAGTGTATCTCTCATCTTCTGAAGGAGATATGCGCCTCTGTTGCCGAGCTGAGGAAGGTGATTGATCATATCCATTACAAGGTGGTAACGGTCGATCTCATTCTGAACTCTCATGTCGAACGGTGTGGTGATGGTACCCTCTTCCTGGTAACCGTGAACGCTTAAGTTGCGGTTACGACGGTTGTATGTAAGCTCGTGAACAAGTGTAGGATAGCCGTGGAAAGCGAAGATGATGGGCTTATCCTTTGTGAACAGAGCATCGTAGTCAACGTCTGTAAGACCGTGAGGATGCTTGCTGTGAGGCTCGAGCTTCATAAGGTCGATAACGTTGATGAAACGGATCTTAACCTCAGGAAGGTTGTCTCTGATGATGGTAACAGCTGCAAGAGCTTCCTTGGTAGGTGTATCACCACAGCATGCAAGTACGATATCAGGCTCTTCGCCCTGGTCGTTTGATGCCCAATCCCAGATACCGATACCCTGTGTGCAGTGCTTAACAGCCTGCTCCATGGTAAGCCACTGATGGCTGGGATGCTTTGATGCAACGATAACGTTCACATAGTTCTTACTGCGGATGCAGTGATCAAATGTTGAAAGCAGGCAGTTTGCATCAGGCGGAAGGTAGATACGTACAACATCTGCCTTCTTGTTGGCAATGTGATCCATGAAACCGGGATCCTGATGTGTGAATCCGTTGTGGTCCTGCTGCCATACGTTTGAAGTAAGGATCAGGTTGAGTGATGCTATCTTCTGTCTCCAGGGAAGCTCGCTGCAAACCTTGAGCCACTTAGCATGCTGTGCGCACATTGAATCTACAACACGGATGAATGCTTCGTATGAAGCGAAGAATCCGTGACGGCCTGTAAGAAGGTATCCTTCAAGCCAGCCTTCGCACATATGCTCACTTAAGTATGAATCCATGATACGGCCATCTACTGCAAGATCCTCATCCTTCTCATGGTAATCGCCGTTCCAGTCACGCTTTGTCTCTTCGAATACCTTGTAGAGACGGTTAGACATTGTCTCATCCGGTCCAAAGATACGGAAGTTCTTTGCTTCTTTGTTGAGCTTGAAGATATCGCGAACGAATCCGCCGAGCTCGATCATATCCTGAGCTTCTGTCTCGCCGGGCTTCTTGATATCAAGAGCATAATCCTTGAAATCAGGAAGGCGAAGGTCACGAAGGAGCTTGCCGCCGTTTGCATGAGGATTTGCGCTGATACGTCTGTCTCCCTTAGGAGCGATGTAACGGAGTCTCTCAACAAGACGACCTTCCTCATCGAAGAGTTCCTCGGGATGATAGCTGAGGAGCCATTCCTTGAGCAGATCAAGATGCTCGGGCTTCTCCATTGTGATAGGCACCTGGTGAGCACGGAATGATCCCTCTACAGGAAGTCCGTCTACAACCTTGGGGCCTGTCCAACCCTTGGGTGAACGAAGAACGATCATAGGCCAGAAAGGTCTCTTTGTCTCGCCGTTCTCACGTGCATTCTTCTGGATAGTCTTGATCTCCTTGATGCACTTATCTACAGCTGCTGCCATAAGCTTGTGCATTGTCATGGGATCGCTTCCCTCTACGAAGTAAGGCTTCCATCCGCAACCGTGGAAGAAGCTCTCAAGCTCATCGTGAGAGATATGTGAAAGAACAGTAGGGTTGCTGATCTTGTACTCATTCATGTGGAGAATGGGAAGAACTGCACCGTCTGTCTTAGGATTAAGGAATTTGTTTGAATGCCATGCTGTTGCAAGAGGGCCTGTCTCGGCCTCACCGTCACCAACGATAACAGTTGCGATAAGATCCGGGTTATCGAAAGCAGCACCGAAAGCATGTGCTATTGAATAACCAAGCTCACCACCCTCGTTGATGGAACCCGGTGTCTCGGGTGCAACGTGGCTGGAGATACCGCCGGGGAATGAGAACTGCTTGTTTAACTTCTTGAGTCCTTCGATATCCTGGCTGATATTGGGATAAACTTCACTGTATGTTCCTTCAAGATAGGAGTTAGCGACGAAGAAATTTCCGCCGTGACCCGGGCCTGATATAAGGATCATATCAAGATCATATTTATTGATCGCACGATCCATGTGCGCATAGATAAAGTTCTGTCCGGGAACTGTTCCCCAGTGACCTACAATCTTCTTCTTGATCTGTTCTCTTGTAAGCGGCTCCCTGAGAAGAGGGTTATCGAGCAGGTAAAGCTGTGTAGCTGCAAGATAGTTGGCCGCACGCCAGTAGGCATTCAGATCAGATAAGTACTCGTCTGTTGAAAACTTGTCTGTTGCCATTTTATATACTCCTCCTTAAAATAATTACCAAACCGAAGTAAGATTTTATATGGAAAGCTTATAAATGGCAATAAACTATTTGTGAAAAATGTTGTCGAAAGTTGCCTTCTTTTATACAGATTGACCAAATAGGCTATTACTTATTTAAGAAACAGCCTGGCGATCCATGTTCTGTGAACCTTCATAGCGCCCGCAGGGCAGAATTCCTGACAGCAAAAACAGTGTATGCACTTGCTCCTGTCGATATTTGGCAGGCCGTTTTTCATCGTTATGGCCTTTGCCGGGCAAATATTTGCGCATTTGCCGCAGGAAATGCAGGTTTTCTTTTCGGGAAGAGGCTTTGTCTCAAGCGCCATGCCAAATACCTTTTCCTTAAGGCGCCCGAAAGCTCCACCCTTTCCTTCAAAATGTATGCCCGAATGGGCAACTATCTTATTGAAATCCTTTATTACCAGGTCCTTAGCATTGCCCCCTATCACCACATCATTAGCATCCGCGCCCTTTATATTTCTTGCTTTGGCCACGCTTATTGTAGGAATGGTATCCGGATCCACATCTATCAGGCGCGCGCAGGCTATATCTGCGGCATAAGTTGTGCGCGATGCAATGATCGCTCCTATCTTCCTTGGCGTGCCCATTGTGGGGCCGTTTCCTTCCATGCCTACCACTGCATCCGCGATCGCAAGCACCGGATGAATAAATTCATTCAGGTCCACGATCATATCCGCGAAATCATTCTCATCCTTATACAGGAAATGATATTCCGGCTTCATGGTGCCGGGTATCATGCCAAAGAGATTCTTTACCGCTGCCGTCATTCCCATCATGCCGTGGCTTTTTAATTTGCACACATCGACCACCGCATCGGCTTCAAGCAGCCATGAGGTGATGGTAAAAGTCCTTGCCTTGCGGGCTTCGGGGAATGACACTTCCTCGGTATCAACATTAAGATTTAGCTCGGCACCCGCTTCACGCACCTTTTCAAGCCCCGATGCTTTGTAGACATGCTCAAGTGCAGGCTTTGTATAGAGGCCGCTTGGGCTGTCGCCTACAGTCACTTTTGCCGCGCCATTTTCAAGAAGGATCTTGGTCAGTGCGGCAAGCACCGCAGGATGAGTTGTTGCAGCTGCTGCAGGATCCTTGCCCACTACGAGATTGGCCTTCAGCGCAACCTTCATGCCGGGTTTTAACCATTCAAGACCATTGCAGAGCGCTAACGCTTCGCGGAGCGCCTTCTCCACTTCTGCATCGTCATATTCCTCGCAGCGTATGCATGCTGCATCTGCATATTTTTTTGTATTAACTTCACTCATCACTTTAATCCTATGCTTTCGCTGATGTAGTAACTGTAACCGTTTGCATTTGCAAATTTATTTCTCACTTTAACCCAATGCTTTCACTTATGTAGTAACTATAACCGTTTGCATTGGCAAATTCTTTTATCTGCTTTTTTAATTCCTTATCTTTTGTATATTCCAGAAGATATACTTTGATGCCATTCTTGCTGCACTGTGAAAGATAATCCGTATAATACTGCCTTTCATCTGCAGGGTTCTCGGAGAATATCGACTTCTCATAATCATCTATCTTAGAAAAAACGGTCTCCTGATTGACTGCATCAAAAGGCGGATACTCTTCTTCCGCAAGTGCCCTTGTGACAAACATATCGCCGCCATTGATCATTATCGGGAGCATATATTCACTCTGCAGGCCGTAGAGTATCGTACACAGCCCATCATATGTTTCTTCATTCTCATAATGATAATACACATCAGCATTGTCTATGAAGAAGCCGTCCACACCTTTAGCATATAAGGCTCCGGCCCTGTCATATATGATATGGCTCTGCCATGCAGCATCCGATACATCTAACCAGTATTCACCGGGCCAGTTATCATAAGGCGCAAGCGCCAGATGCTTATAGTCCTCATAATCGTCCCTGAAATCTTCCAGTGAGCCGATATCCAGATATGAATACACCTTTGTTCCGGTTTTCTTTAATGCGGCCACCTGCGATTTATCAAAGTATTCCGCATCGATGACTATCTCTTTCTTTCCCTCTGTATCGATCCTGTCCCCGGACTCTGCACCTATATAGACTCCGTACTCCGATGTATCTTCATCCTGAGAGAATGTGATGCATATTATCATGACAGCAAGCACCGCAAAGCCCGCGGCGGCTGTTAAGATCAGTTTTTTCATTACACTATAATCTCCTGTTATGAAGTGACCTCTTGTCAAGTTCTTTTTAGAGATCACCATTTTATTGATTCGACATTGAACGCAGAGGCAGAGCCTCAGGTCTAACAGTCCCCGGCCTTGGCCACTCTGTTATTCGTGGATTGGTTACCAACAGGTCAATGGTCCGCCGTGAATCTTGCTGTCTAAAATCGTGAATCAATGTATTTCTACATCGTCAACATAGGAGAATCGCAAATGATCCGGACCTAAGAGTGTCCCAAGACCCTGCCTATGCGCTCAATGTCTCTTTGAGCAGATAAATCTTTTATCTGCTTAACTGCCTTACAAAATATTCAGGCGGTTCTGTCAATGGCCCTGCCGCATCAGCGGTGCGAAGCAGCCTTGACAGATCCGGATGAATGTTTTACTCATGCCACGTTTCCCGTCATCATTCCCCAGATAAAGCATGATAGTTCTCTTGCTATTGCGGTCGTTGCCTTGTTGCGATTGACGCCTTTGCTCAACGTCAGCCTATAAAACCTTCTACGTAGTCTCTCATTCGCCTTATCCGCATAAGCAATGATCTCTGGTGAGCATCCTTCCTGTCGTTTCTTCAATGCTATGGATTTATGACCTACAGCTCCTCTGGTATAGCTCTGTGCTGCTTCAACTATAAGCCGCCTTAAATGCCGGTTACCGGCTTTTGTAATCCCATACCGATTGATGTCTTCCGCACTGGAATCCTCGCTTGGGACTAATCCAAGAAACCCAGCAAATTTACTTGCTTTTTCAAACCTTTCAAAATCTCCGATCTCCACTATCATTGAAAGCGCTGTATGCGTTTTGATTCCCAGCAGACATCCCATGTTTTTGACTTTCTCCTGATATCTATCACGTGATGCCAGCTCTTCAATTCTCTTATCCAGTCTTTCGATCTTTTCAACGAGGTAGTCGTATGTTATGAGATACTCAGAAAGAGTTTCCTTATCCAGGCCCTCCAGTTCAAGGTCTTTCAGCCATTTTAAATGTGCAAGTGTCCAGTATGTCTTTCCTCCGTCAAAGTGTTTCCCTTTTCGTAGTACAAAGGCCAAAATCTGTTGCTTAACCTTTTTTAAGGCAAGCTTCTGGTCATCACGCATCCTTATGTATTCCTTCACCTGATCATCGTTTTCATCAGGCACATACACTTCACTGTAAGTGTGAAAAGCCAGACATCTGGCAATGTTTGCCGCATCCTTACGATCAGTCTTTACATGGTTTGTGTTGGTGATAGCCATCGTTGTCGGTGCCAGGATCTTGCAGTCTACCTCGTGCTCCTTTAACTGGTGGTAAAGCGAATACCCCAAACAGCCTGCTTCGTATCCGCAAACAAAAGATACACCGCCCTCATATCTGTTTCTGACTCGCTCCATATACTTTAGAATCAGTCGATAATCAGACGGTATTGTCTGTCTGTACTCAACCTTGTCGGTATCATAGCAATAGCAGCAAAGCGTGTAGCTCTCCTTATGGACATCCATCCCAACATAAACTATAGTATTCATTGTGACCTCCTTTTGTATGTGGTAATCCCTGTTACCTTGATTTTTCCCAATCTATAGATTACAGGTAAATCCACGAATCTACAAACTGGAGGTCACTTCATATTGTCTAAAATGGATCTTTCTGCTGATTCTTTACATTATAACCGTCTTTGATGTTTCGTGGGTTTTATTGTACAATCAGATACCATGAAAACAAACAACAAAAACGGACAACTCATAACTATCATCGTAGCAGTATTCGTTGTAGCCAAGACTATCTTAAATACCATACTTTCCGGCAGCCTTGATATCAAAGGCGGTCTGCTTGAGATGATCGTTGCGGCACTGCTTGTGATGGGGTTGCAATATACCAATTATGCTGCTGCCATAGTGATAGGCGCAGTAGCGCTCGCGGCTTTCCCTGCCAATTGCAAAAACCTTCCCGGAAGCCTCATCTATCTTTTGGAAGGCATCACGGATATAGGCATCGCCGTCATCCTGTGCATCATTCCTGCCGTGAAGGAGCATTGCTCCAATGCCTGGAACGACATAGGCTCAATATTCAGAAACTGAATTCATAAACTGATAATTTGTGTTGGCAAATCACAAACATTTGTATATCATATCTTGGGGATTGGCGCTAATGATCCCTAAGATATTTTTTATGGTACATCGAAAAATATAATGATCGATGTACAAGAATATGAGGTTCATGGAGGTAGAGAATGAAGAAGAAACAGACAAACGGGCTGATAGTCGCCGCAGTCATTTTTATCGTGACCGGTGTCATCAGCGTACTTACAAACGCGCTGGGAAACTACACCCAGCAGAAGACATCCACACAGGGTGAATTAAAGAGCATGTTCGGACAACTGACGGACGAGACCGAAACCGCGCTTTCCGATATGCCCACTTCGAAAGATTTCATCGCCATCGTTCCCATCAAAGGAACCATCCAGGCATCAAGCGGCCAGCAATCTTTTGGCGCATCAACCGACACCTACAATCATGATCTGCTTATGGCCTATGTGGACAAGCTTATCGATAACGAGCACAACAAGGGAATCGTGCTCAAGCTTGACACACCGGGCGGATCAGTATACCAGGCAGATGAGTTATATCTCAGACTTAAGAAATATAAGGAGAAGACAGGCCGTCCCATCTGGGCATATATGGAGAGCACCTGCTGCTCAGGCGGTGTATATATAGCATCCGCATCTGATGAACAGTATGCCAACAGGATCACCGAGACAGGTTCCATAGGTGTGATCATGTCTACCTATGATCTGTCAGGTCTTTATGAAAAGCTCGGCGTGAAGGAAGTGAATATCGTGTCGGGTGCAAACAAGGATATGGGTACACCCGGCAAGCCCATGACCGACGAGCAGAAGGCTATCCTTCAGGCATTTATCGATGAGTATTACAACCAGTTCGTAGAGATAGTTGCAGAGGGCCGCAACATGAAGGTTGAAGATGTGAAGAAGCTTGCCGACGGCAGGATCTATACAGCTTCACAGGCAGTTGATAACGGACTGATCGACGGAATCAAGACAGCTGAAGAATTTGATGCATATGTAAAGGAACAGAGCGGTACGGATGTGTTCTATGAGCCTTCAAGCGATAGTAATCCTTTTTCAAAGTTCTTCGGAACTATCGCAAACATCTCACAGCCTAAGTCAGATACCGAGATACTGCTTGACCTTGCACACAGTTTAGAGAACGGAGGGCCGATGTACTATGCAAACCCGCTCGGACAGTAATGTATATGCCGGCTTCTTTGTCCGTTTTGCAGCGTATTTAACAGACAGCATCATAGCTTCGATACTGTCACTTACGCTCGTCTCACCGCTCTATGCGGCCAAAGCGGCAGGAATGGATTTCCTCGGCAAGAATATACTTTTTAATTTTACGATCATAAACATAATAAGCTATCTTCTGTTTGTGGCATACTTCGTGCTCCTTACTTATTTCGGACACAGCACGCCGGGCAAGAAGATCTTCAGACTAGAAGTGATCACCGAAGACGGAAGCTGGAACTTCATAAATATCCTTTACAGAGAGACCATTGGACGCTTCTTATCCGGCCTCATGAATATAGGATATCTCGCGATCATCGTCACTGAAAAGAAGCAGGGCTTCCATGATAAGCTGTGTGATACATGCGTCATCTATAAGGGCGCCGTGCTTTCCGAAGACGAGATCCTTAAGAAGGAAGCAGCTGAGCAACGAAAGAAAGCTGCCGCCGAAGCAGCAGAGATGCGTAGACAGAATGCAATGGCAGCGCAGAATGCAGCGCATATGCAGAATAGTAACGGAACTCAGGCTGCAACAGCGCCTATACAGAACGATAACAGAATTCAGGCTGCAACAGCGCCTATACAGAACGGTAACGGAATTCAGGCTGCAACAGCGCCTATACAGAACGGTAACGAAGCTGCTGCCATGCAGGGACATAATGCTACAGCAGCTCCTGAGGCTGTGCAGAACCAGGATGCTGCAGAAGCCGGATCGGATAAAGTTGATTCTAATGAATCTAATTCGGATGAAGGTAATTCCGACGAAAAGAAAGACTGAGGCAGATAAATCTATTTTCTGAACACAAAAAAATTTAAATGAAAATAATCCGGTGCTTTCTCTTTCGGAGGCACCGGATTATTTATGATCAGCAACAGCTATCCCAA
>JAEEGL011854086.1_pt1 | contig 17128 bp, 14 predicted proteins | sample 9134231 | NCBI WGS metagenome assembly JAEEGL01 (sample SAMN16246548, study PRJNA631951) | gut metagenome | biome: gut microbiome; feature: rumen; material: fiber-attached | host: Bos | place: Iran: Karaj | collected 2018-10
GCCAGCCGCCAGCGTTCCGCAACTTCTTGGTCAGAACCTTAGCCATTCGTTCATAAATTCTGACACAGGCAAGATAAAACTCAATGAGACCCCAACCCTGCGACCTGACATACCTAACGACACTCCTGATGAGAAAAAAGAGGGTGAACAGGGGTATTTTACCGAGACTTTGGCCAAAATTTACATAAAACAGCACAATTATTCCAAGGCTTTAGAAATTATTCAGCAATTAAGTTTGGATAATTCGAAAAAAAATGTTTACTTTGCAGACCAAATTCGATTCTTAGAGAAATTAATAATAAACAATAATAAAAAATAATTTACAAAATGGGAACTTATTTTCTTTTAGTTATCCTCATTGTCATTGCCGCCATTCTGATGGTAGGCATCGTTTTGATTCAGGAATCAAAGGGAGGCGGTCTCGCCTCTAACTTCGCATCCTACAACCAGATTGGCGGTGTGCGCAAGACCACAGACTTTATCGAGAAAGCCACATGGGGCCTCGCTGCTTTCATGGTGGTTGTCAGTATTGCATGTGCATACGTTGCACCGAAGAACGAAGGCAACGCCAACCTCATCGACCAGGTTGAGGGCACGCTTACCAGCCCCGCCAATGCCAACGGTCTCGATGCCAGCCCCGTTACGGAGCAGCCTGCCGACTCTGCTGAATAAAGTCCTTAACTTTTATTCGCCTATAACCGTGGGTGTCGTCTATATTAGATGATGCCCACGTTTGCTGAAAAGTCACATGTAAAACCTATATTATTTAAAAAAATGCAAAAAGAGTATAGGGATAACGAATTTAATTCGTAACTTTGCACCCATGTATCGTGAGGGGTCATTCTAATCAGCGAAAGGAGCAGGCTCCAAATCGCGTTCATGGTCAGTTAATAAGCAATAATTATGAAGATGATGAGAATATCTGTACTGTTGGTATCGCTTTTGTTCGGTATGTCCTGCTTGGCACAGTCCAGTATGACAGATGCGGAGGTGATTGGTTATGTAGCCAAGCAAAGGTCGGCGGGTGTAAAAGAGACTGAAATTGCGACCGACCTGCTTTCACACGGTGTGTCGGCAGACCAACTGAAACGGCTGAAACAGAAATATGGCAGTTTGTCGAATATGGACGGTTTTGGCAATGATAATAATGTACCCAGTAGCGAGATCGACCGTATGAGGACAGGCAACGGAGAGTCTGAAGTTCCGAATGATGACAACGCGACATTGCAGCCACAAGGTGGGAGAAAGGTGTTCGGCCGCGACATCTTCAACAACAAACTGCTCACTTTCGAGCCCCAAATGAACATAGCTACACCGCAAAACTATGTGGTCGGACCTGGCGACGTGCTGATTATCGATGTCTATGGTGCCACTCAGGAGACTGAGGAACTGAAGGTGAGCCCCGATGGAGATGTGGTGGTGCCGGTCGTGGGCCCCATACATGTGGCGGGGCTTACGGTAGCAGCCGCTCAGAAACGCGTCAGCCAGCAGATGGGGCGTTTCTATTCGGAAAGCGATATCAAGGTGACGATGGGCCAGACGCGAACCATCCTGGTGAACGTGATGGGCGAGGTGACGGCTCCCGGCACCTACACGCTGAGTGCCTTTTCCACCGTGTTCCATGCACTCTATATGGCAGGTGGCATCAGCGACTTGGGCACCCTGCGCAACATCAAGGTGTATCGTGGCGGCCGCCAAATCTCGGTGATAGATATTTATGAGTTCATACTCAACGGGCGTTTGGCTGGCAATGTGCGACTGCAAGACAATGATGTCGTCCAGGTGGGAACTTACGACTGCATCGTTGATATCATCGGCAGTGTGAAGCGGCCAATGGCCTACGAGATGCGGAGCACTGAGAGTCTCTCTACGCTGTTGACTTACTCTGGCGGATTCACGGGCGATGCCTACAAAAGCCTGCTGCGCGTGCTTCGCAAGAGCGAAGGGCAGAAGAGTGTGTATAATGTGGATGAATTTGAGTTTGGCGACTTCAAGATGACGGATGGCGACTCTGTGATTGTCGATGCTGTGTTCAACCGCTATAAGGACATGGTTGAGGTAAAGGGTGCCGTGTTCCGTCCTGGCATGTACCGTCTGGGTGGCAAAGTGTCGAGTGTGCGCTCACTTATTGAGACGGCAGCGGGATTGCGCGAGGAGGCGATGGCCACACACGGCGTGATGAGGCGTATGAAGCCCGACCGTACCCAGGAGGTTCTGTCAATTGATGTTGAAGGCATACTGAATGGAACGAAAGCCGACATACCGTTGAAGAATGAAGACGTACTCCTGATTCCAACTATCGCAGAACATACCAACCTCCGCACGCTGGAGGTGAATGGCGAGGTCATCTTCCCAGGAACGTATGAGTATGCCGACAACATGACGGTGGAAGACCTGATCCTCCAGGCTGGTGGACTGACCGACAATGCGTCAACGGTCAAGGTTGACGTGGCACGGAGGAGGCTTGACCCCCAAGCGACCACATCAGCCCAAGAGATGGTGAACACCTTTACTTTCACCATTTCACCTGACTTTGAAATCTCAGGCAACAGGAGTTTCACGCTCCAGCCATACGACGTTGTGTCTGTGCGTCGCAGCCCCATGGCGGTCACACCTTACAAGGTGACTGTCAAGGGTGAGGTGGCCTTTGAGGGAATATACACGCTGGAAAAGAAAGACCAGCGGCTCTCTGATGTGGTGAAGGCTGCTGGCGGTGTGATAGACGGTGCCTACACGAGAGGGGCCCAGTTGATACGCATGATGACTGAAGCAGAGCAGAGACTTTTGCAGGAGAATATCGAGATTGCGCGCCAAAGGGCAGCCATTGATGACAGAGACTCACTGAACTTGGAGATTATGTCCGAGGAAACGACCTACTCTGTCGGCATACACCTTGACGAGGCACTGGCTTCCCCTGGTGGCGAGGAGGACATTGAACTGCGCGATGGCGACTGTCTCATCATACCACGTATGAACCGCACGGTGCGCATCTCCGGCGACGTGCTGAGACCCAACACCGTGTCCTACAAACACAGCAAGAACTACAAATATTATGTAGAACAGGCCGGTGGTTACGGTCGCAGGGCACGTAAGTCGCAGACTTATATTATCTATCAGAACGGCACCATCGCGAAGGCCTCGAAAGGCAAGATAGAGCCAGGCTGTGAGGTGGTGGTTCCCACCAAAGGCCCTCGCAACCAGAATGCAGTTTCTCAATGGCTGACAGGTGGTTTGACGGCGGCATCTATCGGGGCGGTAATAGCGAGCATCCTCAAATAAAATTATACATAAAAGCGTTACGCAAATTTGTATAATCAAGAGATATTCATTAACTTTGCACCATGTAAGATAAATACGTGCAGCATGAAAAATCCATTCCTTACATACGACGCACTCTGGCATCTCTTCAGGAGAAAGACATTATTATCAGTGCCAATGGTAGATTCTTTGTCTATGACTATTTCCTGAAATTTTGGCTGAGAAAGAGGTTCAAATAAGCTGACACTGAATCCTTCGCCACGTACAATAATTTGATTGTGTTTCACGTTAATACATAAATAGTTGTTATGAAAGTATCGGTAATCACTGTATCCTTCAATAGCGCCAAAACTTTAGGCGATACAATGAAGTCTGTCTTTGAGCAGACCTTTACTGATATTGAATATATTATAGTTGATGGGTTGTCTACAGATGATACAGTAGAACTGATTCGCCAGTACGAATCACTATTTGAAGGGCGGTTGAAATGGACTACGGAAAAGGATAGTGGCATTTATGATGCTATGAACAAGGGCATTCAGATGGCAACTGGCGATGTAATCGGTATACTGAATTCTGATGACTATTTCACGAGTAACGACGTGATAGAAAAAATGATAGGCGCTTTTGAAGATCCTTCCTTGGATGCCGTCTATGGTGACATTCATTTCATTCGTGGCGAACGGAAAGAAAAGTGCATACGCTATTATAGTTCCAAGTGTTTTCGACCTTTCTGGCTCCGTTTTGGCTTTATGCCTGCTCATCCTTCGTTCTATTGTCGAAGAGGGGTTTTTGAAAGGGCAGGCTTATACAAAACAAATTATAACATCGGGTCGGATTATGAGATGATGGTTCGTCTGTTTCTAAAAAATCATATCAAGGCAAAGTATTTGCCATTGGACTTTGTGACGATGCGAACAGGTGGAGCCAGTACACGTAATATCAAGAGTCGTATTCAATTGATAAAAGACGACGTTCGCGGCTGCCGTGAGAATGGAGTATATTCTAATTCGTTGATGATTAGTATGAAGTTCTTGTATAAGATTTTTGAGTTCAAGTTATTTTAGGACTGTTATACACGATTCATTTTACTAGAAATTTTCTGCCTCTTTTAAGTTTAATTCCTTTAGATAATGTTGTTGTTGGCTGGCCAACGATATTGTAGACTCTTTCTGATAGTGTCTCTCTATTTGCTTTTGCCAATTTAATATCCTCCTCTGTGAAGCCATCTTCGACACTTGGTTCAAATACAATATTTTCATCCAGCCATGACTTGCGAGTTTCAAAATAAGACTTTGCAGACTCGAAATAAGTTTGAACGGTTTGGAGTTTATATTCTGGCCATCGATTATTGTGGTATAGTATGGCAGCATTAAGTGCATGACCTTCTGGTGACTCTACAAATTGGTCGAAATACTCGAAAAGAGAGTCAAACAGGGTGCCTTTCACGTCTTTCCATCTTCTGGAATATGTATTTCTGAATGTTTCGTTTTCACTCTCAAATAATAATGAAAAATAATAAAACTTGTGAATATAAGCCCATTCTTCGGCGTTCATAATCCAATCATAATCCCAAAGCGGCCCCATCATGATTTTCGAGGTGGAGAAATCATCGTATTTAGTCAAAAATATATTAGAGCCAGCAGCATCAGTATCACCGAGAATATCGTGAGCAAGCATCCAGTTGGCAAATGATTCAACGTCAATATATTCGGTATAGGTAGCATCCATAAGAGATGCTTCCATTTGGTGTATGTGGTTTTCAAAATTACTTAATTGCTCATCGGTAATATCTTCGCTGTCGGGATACTTGAACGTATAATTCACATCCCAGCCGAAGGATGTTTTCACTGACAGGTCTTCATTCCACCAATAAGCATCTAGTTCAAAAATATATCTCGAATTTTTGTCCACATTGAGGCGACAGTCTGCATTGCGATCCACAGCCTCAACCAACATATACAAGCCCTGATAATCACCATTCAGTACAACATTGACATATTGATAGCGGGGAGTCCATTGCAAGCCAAGCATTTCGTTTATTTTGAAACCAATCAATGTATTTAAATTTGGAACTCTGAGGAGCAACCAGTCTCTGTCTTTGTACCGTTTGTCACCCCTGCAAAGCAAATCATCCTTCTTCTGCAGTTTAATTTTATAGGGATGATTAAGATAATTTGCACTCCAGTTCCCCCTTACTTTGATTGTGATTCCAGATGTGCCACTCTTATACTCTCCACTATCATAAGTTTTTTTCTCACCATTTATGATGACCAGTCTTCCTGGCACTTTTGTGGCATTTTTAATACTCTGGCCCAGACAGTCAGGAGGTGCAACTGCAATCTCAAATGTCGGTTCCTCATGGTTTACTGTTTCAACCACGACAAGCGGCAAGCCAGTTTCTATAAGTTGCTGCTTTTCTGTATCTGTTATTGCATTGAGATCATTTATGCTAATCAGTGCCAATGCAAGAAGGATAATAAATCTGTATATCACTTTTAAATGAATTTACACTAGTGTCAGTCAATTATTTCTCTCTCTTTGATTTTTTCCGCAGGATTTCCCCGGTATATTCCGTATGCCTCCAGATCATGGGTGGCCACGCTGTTTACACACAGCATGGAGTAGGGGTAGGCGATTACTCCTTGGCAAACAACACTTCGTGCACCAATCCACGCCCTCTCCTGAATGTTGATACCTTTCACTATCAAGTCGAAATTACGCTTCTTGTAGTCGTGGTTTCCGCAGAGCAGCAAGGCTCCTTGTGAAAGACATGCAGCCTTGCCGATATGCACATGAGCGAGATTGTCTATCCATACATTCTCGCCAATCCATGCGTAATCTTCTATCTCAAGAAACCAGGGGTATTTTATGTTCACATTGGGATGTATGACAACATGTTTGCCAATTTTCGCACCAAAGAGTCTGAGGAGGAATATGCGTAACGCACTCGTAGGGTTCCATCCGCAGTTGATGAACCATGCGTTGCAGAAATACCAACATAACCGTTTCACGAAACCAGCACCAGGATTATACCAAGAGTTGTCGTAGTGGAAATCATAGTCGTTCATAGCGCTTCTATAGTGATGGGTGAAAGTTAATTGTGACAGACGGATTCATATAGTTGTATGACTTTCTGTCGGAAAGCATTTCTGTAACTATCGACATTGCGGACAGATTCCGCTGCACTACCAGAAGATTCAACAGCATTGGCATAGACGAGTTCCATCTTCTCTACCAAAGAATATGGGTTCCCGCTCTCGAACATCAGTTCCTTTGACAATAGCATATTGCTTTTGAACATTTCAAGGTCGGAGGTGATGATGTTGCTGTTTAGGGTAACCAGCGTGGATACGACACCACTGTTGGTGCCTTTTGTATAAGGGAGGATGATACAGTGTGCTGTGCTGCCCAGATTGAAATACTGTTCATCTGACAAGAACTGTAGAATAACATCAATATTCAATCCGCTGCATGCAGACATATCGAAGCCAAACGGGGCTTCACCTGCTATACAGAGCGTGGCTTTAGGATGGTTGGGCTGAAACAGTTTCCATGCTTCCAACAGTACTTCGATGCCCTTCTCTTTTCTAAGGTGCCCCAAGAACAGAAAGTCGTATTGTTTTTCTGTGGAAGCCGGCTGCTGGAATATTTTCTTCATATCCATGATAGGGAATGGGTGCTGGAGAATTTTCTTTGGCTGGATATGGAAACTTTTTTCTAACTCGTTAGCAGAGTTCTGATTATGGACAAGTAGGAAGTCTGCCAAATCGAATCCCTTTTTCCTCATACGTTCCTGTTTTGTCAAGGATTGAACCTTATTCTCGAAAGGAGTGACATCATGGCAGGTCAGTATCAGCCTGCATTTCGTTGTTTTCTTGACGAGTTTCAGGAAATACAATACTGGCGCGAACACGCCAACCAATGAGTAGTTGACAACCTGTGGCTTGTGTATAATAATATGTATGTAGATGACCATGAGTGCATAGAGCAGTTCAAGATACCTGACAGGATTCCTCATCTTGCCCAGTTTTATGCCATGTCCCATCTCGGTCCATTTGAAGAACACTTTGTGTCCGTAATCGAAGGGGTAATAATAGTTGACAAATGCGTCCTGTTCAAATCCCTTGTCTTGAAGGGTCTTGTATATTTCGTCTAAGTATAGGCCGGCATTGCCTGCTGTTCCCCAGAAAATGTGATAAATCATGAACATCAATCTGAATCGTCAGAATTAGGTTCGCATTTTTGCTGAGTTCGCATTTTTATCTTTCATTTAGCGTAGGCTTATGAGGTCTATTCAGACTCATTCACACTCTCCAAGAACGCCTGGGGAGTCACAACGGGTAAAGCCTCGTCGCCCGTCTGCGGGAAGTGGCCGATGTCGAACGTTATCAGCAGTTCGCAACCCGACTTCACAGCAAGTTGATACTGGCATGAGTCCTCCAAGTCGGTGTACTGAGGGTCTCCCACCCCGCGCAGCAGCGATGCGTTGTCGTGCTCGGCCACGTTGAACGTCTGTAGAATCCTCGTCAGCAAGGTTCGCAACGGAACTATGCGGGTCGCCTTGTCAAGGTGCAGCTCCTTGCGGAGATACTTGTCGATGAGATAGTGCATGGTGTAGAACCCACCCACCGACATCACCATTTCGGTGCGATTCTCCACGAAGTGTGCCACCACATCCTTGGCCTCGGCCCAGTGCTCACGATGGAGGATGAAGTCGAGGATAACGTTTGTGTCGATGAAAACCTTCTTCATATCCCGTATTTTTCGGTGTAAGCGTCCTCGCGCAGTTCCTCTGCCGACAGGCTCGACGGCGGCAGGATGCTGTCAAGTTTCAGGAATCCCTCCGGCCCTGGCTCCAGTTCGCTGAGCCGCCGCAGTATGTCAGCCGTGGCCGGCTCTTGCTTCTGCTCAGCCTTGAAGCGGAGGAAGAGTGCGTGCCTCACGTCTTTGCTCTGGCTTTGGATGATGGCCCAGATGGCATCTACTGGCGAGATGGGCTGGGCCGCTGGTGTGTGAACGGTTGCAATCATAATTGTGAATATGCTTTTTATTTCCGAAGGCAAAGTTAGTTATTTTCCCGCTCATTCCCGCGCACACATCAAGAAATGTGGCCACACAGCTCCGGTTTTTATGTTTTTTTTACATTTCTAGTCACTATGTTGCCGAAAGATCGTCCCTTTGTAAATACTATTTGTTGGTGAGTTCTCGATATACTTCAAGTCTTTGGTGGTATTTCATCCATGCCTCTTTCTTTCCCATGAGTTGGCAAAGGGTGGTGGCGATACCCAGTGTGGCGATATTAATAGAGTCGGCAATCCAGTTGTAGGTTGCAGAGTAGTGTTTATTGAAATAACGTTTCCGTCCACTGAAATATCTCCGGTCGCGTTCTTTTGACACATGAAAGCTTTTCCCTTCAAGATGTATGATCTCCGCTTCAGGCACATTCACGATGTCATAGCCTTGCTCCTTGATTCGGAAACATAGGTCAGAGTCTTCAAAATACATGAAAAACGAAGGGTCGAAGCCTGACACTTTGTCCCATACCTCGCGTCGTATCATCATGTCTGCTCCTGTTATCATGGCAACTTTCATCGGTGCCTTGGTGTGGTTGAACCATGAGTTCTTACCATATCGCAGCTTGTAGTACAGATGTCCGAAAACGATGTCCAGTTCAGACAGGATAGAAGGGAATATCTGGTCGTGGGCGTGGATGGGAAGCATGTCCTTGTCGAAAATGTTTCCACCACACAAGCCGGTGCGCGATGTGCTGAGCACATGCTGATAAAGTATGGTAACGGCATCGTTGACTAATATCGTGTCGGGGTTAAGCAGGAACAGACATCCTCCTTTTGCATTTGCCGCTCCCAGGTTATTGGCACGTCCAAAGCCAAGATTCTCGTTTGACTCCACTAAATGGATGCGCTGGTCTTGACGCAGGGGCGTCAGGGATTCCTCTCGTGAACCGTTGTCAACGACAATCATCTCATAGCATACTCCCTGAGTGTGCGTGACGATGGAGTCGACACACTGCAGCAGCAAGTCGGTTGTGTTGTAATTGACTATGATGATAGATACGTCCATTACTGTCCTGCTTTGTGTTGAATCCTTTTTTTGTATTTCCATTTGTAGTAGAAGAATTTGAAGATAGAGCCATAGCCTAAGGAACGGAGCATACGGTATAGTTGCCAATTCTTCCGTTGCATCGTCCTGAAGTTCCTGATACGATAGGCCAGGTCTATATGGTTGAGGTCGTCAGAGCCGACACAATTGTCCTCATGTTGTCTATAGTAGACCATTTGCTGGAAAATGGGAAAGATTTTCCCGTTCTTTCTCAATGTACATGCTGTAATCCAGGCATCATGCATCGTTGCGTGTGTCGCGGGGAACACGACGCTGTCTTTCACTTGTCGGTTGAAGAGCATGGCACATCCTGTAATAGCTGTCGAGGCAGCCATCTCGTCAAAGGTGGTAATAAATTCCGGATACAGACATATTTCCTGCCAAAAGGAGTTGCAGGTGATGTTCAGGGCAGCATCGGTAACGTAGAGGTCGGTATAGACAATGATGGGTTTTCCCTGAAAGGCGGCCTCTTGTCTTTTCATTTCCTTAAAGGAAAGCTCTACTTTCTCTTTTAGCCACACATCGTCCTGGTCACAAAACATATAGTAATCCGCTTCCACTCTTTGCAACAACGACAGAAAGTTTCTCATAGCACCTTTCTGGCTTTCGTACCCCAGGATGTGAATGTTGGAATGCTTTTTGGCATATTCCCGCAGAATGGCTTGTGTGTTGTCAGTAGAACCGTCATCGTGAATGTATAGGTGCCAGTCCTTGTAGGTCTGTGCAAGTAGAGAGTCTATCTGTTCCCCAAGATATTTCTCCCCGTTATAAGTTGCCATGAGGATAGCTATTGTCGAGGTCGATTTTATTTGTTCCATATTCCTTTTGCCGTTCCGTTGATGAGTTTATTGAACTGTATGCGATTAACGATTAGCCCAGGTGCGTTGACTATACACATAATCACCATAAACCATATTATACTGTTTGTCCACTTGACAACAAGATATGCCAAGGGAATAAATAAGATTGCTGCCAAAGAGGTGAATATCAACTGAAGGCGAAGTTTGCCGATACCATTGATGAAATAACTATAGCGCATGCTATATATCAGAATGAAAATATAAGTAGCCATGACAATACTCATGGATAGGTCGATGGTAATGTCTTGACCTATCCAAACAGCATAAATATAATCAGACAAAATGACCATGACTGCCATGCAGATAATAATACCTATGGTCATGAGTCGCAGTTTGTGTGTGGCATTCTTAATCCATTGCATATCCCCTCTTTCGTAAGCATCGGTTGTGGCATTCCAGAATGGCATGCAGATGACAGTAAAGAGCACCAGCATGATACTAAAATAACGATAGGTGATTTGGTAGGGGGTCACCATGGCGGGATTAAATAATTTGGATATGAGGATATTGGATGTCGTGAACAGAATGAGACTGGAAAGTTGCATGATAAAAAATTGAATGCTCATGCTGATAACGGCTTTGGCCTCATTCAGATTGATTAGACTGACGACCGGGCGTAGTTGAGGATATTTATACCAGAAAGTATAGGGAAAAGCCAGCAAATAAACTAGTAGGGGAGCTGCACTATTGACAATGGCAATGTGAAGCAAAGAGTGGCTTCCACTTTTATATACTATAAAGGTACCAATAAGTGCTAATGTCTGACCTAATGCTATCAGCAGATTGCTAACAGCGGGCAATTGCAAGCCCATATAGAAATTGCCTATCAGCTTAAAAATGAAAGTGGTGCATACCAGTATGACTGTAGCAATCAACACTTGGTTTAGGTCTCCAACCTTTGATGGATCAATATTAAGCAGTTGATAGTTGTCGTTCACAATAATCAGTCCTGTCAGCAAAAGCATGGTGGGGACGATGATGTAGGATAGTAATGCAAAAGTGGAGGATATGAGTGAACGTGCACGCTCTGTCTCCTCATGAGCCAGATAGACGGCCAACTTATTTCTTAATCCATTTCCCAGACCAATATCCATATTGTCTATCCAAAGCATGATGCTGCTAATGGTGAGCCATACCCCATTGTTATATTCACCAAGGCATTTGAGAGTGATGGGGACCATGAGGAATATGATGAATGCTGACCACCCCTTAATGCAGAATGAGGCGATGATGTTCTTCTTCAGACGTGAAGAACGGCTTTGGCTGGTTATATTCTCGTTGGTCATGTCTGCCTAATATTAGCAATCTTGAATTTCTGTTGCGTGAAAATAAAGACGAAGAACACAAACTGAAGGACATATACCATGCTATAGAATACGTTCTCCTGGTAGTATTGCAGGACAAGAACATATACAGCGTATGTATAGAGGCAGCAGGCGATGCTGTTTCCCTGTTTATATAGTCGGTATAGCCAGCCACTTACGCAACCGTACACGGCGGCGAAGAATGCAATGCCTTTATAGCCGAAGTCAATGAAGAATGGCTGGAAAACGGTATAAATATTTGTTCCGATAGGCACATATACAAATTCCTGTAGTTTGGTTTTAACGACAATATCTGGAACTCCAAATCTCTCTAAGAAAAGATAAACGATTTCAAATGTATTCGTGCCAAACTGTGGAATAACCTCAGGAAGCAGTTGGCAGAATGCGACAGGGGGAGATAGAACATACATGGCAAAGAAGTCAAGTAATGTCTCTTCTTTTTGATAGTCACTGTCCTCGCCTGCTCTTGCCAGATTGAATACATAGAATACAAATAAGATAACGACACCGAAAATGGCAATACTTCTTGTTCGAATAAGCTTTTTTTCGAAAAGTACGTATATCAGACTGATTGCCACAAAAAACATGGAGCCTTTTTCCATAATGGCCAAGGAGTCTAATATGCAGGCCAGACCAAGAATACATACCTGCCATTTGGGAATCTGAGGCCATGCCCATAATGCTACTATGAACAGAGACTGGTTGATGACGATTGCATAGTTTAACACTCCTTGCCCCTCACCGAATACTGCAAAAGTACGTGCATTCATCAACAAATCCTCGATATCGAACATTGTCAAAACGGTGAAAATCCTGTAAAGATACAGTGGGGTAATGATAAGAGTAATAATAAAGAAAAAATTAAATATTTTCTTATTGAGATGAAAAGGTTGGGAGCATGGGACATCTATTCTTTCTTCTGTAGACATGTGATATGTGAATAGCGAACAGCAGCAGAAGACGGGAACCCAAATGGCCAAACAATAATAGAATTGCTCAGTGATAGGGTATAATCTGGTGTTGAGAAGATAATATAATCCAATGACTACAGTCCAGATGAGAATGGTAATAGACCAGGGAGAGAATCTGTTGCCCCAGTCGAAAGATTTTCTTAACTGTCCGTTCTGGACTTTGCGATAGGCATGTATGCCTGCTAATGCGATGATGAGAAATGGAAAGAAATAATTGAAAAAAGAACTATTTGGCTTTAGAGGTGTTGAATTGCTTTGTATCACAGCAAACGACATATAGGCGCGTTGCATGAGGGCCTTCTCTCGCGCAAATTCATTTGTAATGTTTCTAAGGTGACGATAACTGAGCGTACATTCATTTTTCAGCGCCTTTTCTTTCTGAATCCTCTGTTCTGAATTCAAATTTTGATGTGAGTCAGCAAAAGCATTATATCTGTGACATAACTCCTGGTAATCCCTTTTCGCCCTCTCCAGTTCGGCTGTGGCACTTTTTAGCGCGGCCTCAGCTACTTTGTGACGTTGGTTCGTGATGGTGGCTTGCAGATGCGCTGTCACGCTGTCCAACATTTGTGCAGCGACAACTGGGTCACGATCAGTAAAGCTGATGGTGATGGTCTGGTGTTTGACGCTAAGGTTGTAGTTGATATTATCAAGAATGGCATCTATCGTGTCTTTCTTATTCAAATACTCACCATACGTCATGTTCTTTTCAGGAATCTTTGATTGAGATATGGTACGGGCAAAATCTTCACTTTTCAAGAACTTTGCATATACTTCAATGTCATTGATACCTTTGTTGGCTACACCTGAAACATTGTTGATTTGGGCTTTTATCTGATCAAGTCCAATGGCTAAATCAACCTCTTTATATTCATCACTAAGTTTTGTAATTGCTGTGTACTCCTTAGGCACCAAAAGCCATACCACTATAGCAAGTAGTGTGGCTATGATGGTCGTGATGATATAGGGATGCCTTTTCATGCTTGTAGGGACATATTCTTGTATTTGTCCGCAAGGAAAACAGTGTTTAGATGTTGATGAACTGTTGACGGTTTTTCCATAGTAGCATGCTGGTGCGTAGCATGAAACCAAGCATCATCCAAATGAAAAGCGTAACCACCTTTGGACGACTACTGTGCTTAATGGGAACGCAGGCTCCTTGCACAATAGTGAAAGCAGGAATGCGCTCCTGTACTTTCGCCTTGGCCAGATGCAGGTGTTCGCTTACCTGCTGGTAGATGGCGTATTTCAACTGCATCTCGTTTTCAAGTTCATCCACCTTCTGGGCGTATGATTGGAGTTTCACGTTCTGATAGGAGTCGGCACAGGCCGCGTATGCTTGACGGGCTTGCTTGTATTGGTCCTTAGCCTCATCGAATAACTGTTGCATGTATTCGAGATCAATACGTGCTTTCTTTGTGCGATAGTCAGTAATGGCATGTTGCAGGTGTACCTGTACGGAGTCTGCCACGATAGCGGCAATGAACGGATCCTGGTCTTCTACAATAATCGTAATGACATTCGTTTTCTTATCGACAGAACAACTGATTTTTCCCTTTATTGCATTGACAATTCCGTCTTCATCCTTAGTCAGATGGTACGGATTCACCTTGTGGGTGCCAGAGGATGGTTCAGATGTTAACTCTTTTATGAAATTGCCAATCCAAATTCCTGGATAACTGTAAAAGGCTGCCTTCTGGTGATGTTGTAAATAATCTTGATAGGTATACTGCTCGCCTGTTTTATCCTTGGTGACGGTGATGGGAAACAAGTCAACAATAAAATTGGTGGATGACATCAAATCGGGGTATATCTCAGGGTAGATTGCATCGCCCGTCTGGCCCACCTTGATGTCCATACCTACCATGGATGCCAATGACGACAGACTGCCTGTGAAGCCTGCTCCGGATTCTTCTGGAGCCAGAATGACTGTTGACTTGTATTTCTTAGGCGTAGCAAAAGCCAGGATTACACCAATGACGCCAGCCACGCATGTATAGATGATGACCTTACGCTTGTCAGCAATAAGCATTCTGACAACCATTGAGAGGTTAATATTGATTATCTTGTTGTTCTCTTCCATAGTCGTTTATCTCTTTTAGATTGCAAAATTACAAACAAAAAATGAAATAAAAGAAGGAAAAGGCCAAAAATGTTCTGGAAGCCGAGGAAATCTGTCTAAATCCAATAGATTTCCTCGGCTTCCAGAATGTTTTTGGCATAATTCTTTTAGTGAAGACTGCGTGTGGCTCTTGTTTATATAGAACAGATGTGTACTGTCTGTTCTTTTTAAAGTGCTGTTGAGTGCCTGTTGTTTTATTAGATTGCATATTTGCAATTTCAATTGATGTATTTTGCTAAAAACTGCAAAAATTAACCAAATTGTTTAACTAAAAGATTGTTTAATCTGGATTTCTTTCTATCTTTGCATTGTCAAAGAAACAGATAGAGACAGAACATGAAGAAATCTACTATATGGACTATCGCCGTAATCATGGGACTCTCGTTCCTGGGGCTGCTCTACATGCAAATCTCGTATATCGAAGAGATTGCAAAAATGAAAAAAGAGCAGTTTGACGAGAGTGTCAACCGCTCTCTCTATCAGGCCTCACACAACCTGGAGTTGAACGAGACGCAGCGATACCTGGAAAAAGATGTAAATGACGTGGAGCGGCGCGCCTATACCCAGGACTCCGTCATCGTGAACGGACTGGACGGCAGCATACAGCACTCACATCAGTTCTCGGTCTCGGCTGAAGACGGTACATTCTACTCGGAGTTTGAACTGAAGACCTTCGCCACCAAGCCGGCCAACGTGCCCAAGGCCATGATTATGCGTACCGACAAAGATCAGTTGTCGGAGGCCACGAAGTCGTTGCAGGAGGTTGTCCGCAACCGCTACGTCTATCAGAAAGCCCTGCTCGACGAGGTGGTCTACAACATCTTGTATACTGCCAGCGAGAAGCCGCTGAAGGAGCGCGTGAACTTTAAACTGCTGGATCAGGATATTCGCAACGAACTGCAGAACAACGGCATAGACATTCCCTACCACCTCATTGTTTCCACAGCCGACGGACGCGAGGTGTACCGCTGTCCCGACTATACGGACAAGGGGCAGCAATGGAGTTACTCGCAGACGCTGTTCCACAACGACCCCTCGACGAAGATGGGCGTGGTCAGGATTCATTTCCCCGACATGGACTCGTATATCTATTCCAGTGTGCGGTTTATGATTCCTGCCGTTATCTTCACCATCGTGCTGCTCATCACGTTTGTCTTCACCATTGTCATTATCTTCCGACAGAAGCGATATACGGAAATCAAGAACGACTTCATCAACAACATGACCCACGAACTGAAGACCCCCATCAGCAGCATCTCGCTGGCAGCTCAGATGCTGGGCGACGATTCGGTCAGTAAGAGTCCGGCGATGATGAAGCACCTCAGCACCGTGATTGGCGACGAGTCGCGCCGGCTGCGCTTCCTGGTAGAAAAGGTGCTCCAGATGTCGATGTTCGACCGCAAGTCGGCCTCGTTCAAAAAGAAGGAACTCGACCTCAACGAACTGCTGGAGCAGACTGCTGCCACCTTCAACCTGCGTGTGGAGCATACGGGCGGCAAGATTACCACTGAGATAGAGGCTGTTGACTCGGCTATTTTCGGCGATGAGGTACACTTGCAGAATCCCATCACCAACCTGATAAAGAACGCGGTGAAGTACCGCAAGCCCGACCAGCCTGTGAACATCCATATCCGTACTTGGAACGAGGGCGAGCACCTGTGTTTCTCGATCAGGGATGACGGCAAGGGTATCAAGAAAGATAATGTGAAGAAAATCTTCGACAAATTCTACCGTGTACACACGGGCAACGTGCACGATGTCAAAGGCTTCGGTCTCGGCCTGGCCTATGTCAAGGAAATCATCAACCTGCACGATGGTGACATTAAGTGTGAGAGCGAATTGGGCAAGGGCACCACGTTTATCGTCACCCTGCCAGTGCTCAAGGAAGATGCCCAATAACTCCCAACAAGTCCCAACGAGTCCCAATAATAAATTATTAACCCTATAAAACAAACAACAATGGACGACAAACTGAAAATTTTGCTTTGCGAGGATGACGAGAACCTCGGAATGTTGCTGCGTGAGTATCTGGCCGCTAAAGGTTATGAAGCAGAACTATGCCCCGACGGTGAGGCTGGCTTCAAGGCCTTTATGAAGACCAAGTTCGACATCTGCGTGCTGGATGTGATGATGCCTAAGAAAGACGGCTTTACCCTGGCTCAGGAAATCCGTTCAGCCAATGCCGACATCCCCATCATCTTCCTCACCGCCAAGACGTTGAAGGAGGACATCCTGGAAGGCTTCAAGTTGGGTGCCGACGACTACATCACCAAACCCTTCTCAATGGAGGAGCTCGTGTTCCGTATTGAGGCCATCCTGCGCCGCGTCCGTGGTAAGAAGAACAAGGAGAGCACCATCTATCACATTGGCAACTTCACCTTCGACACCCAGAAGCAGCTGCTCTCCATCGGCGACGAACAGCGCAAGCTGACCACAAAGGAGAATGAGCTGTTGGCCCTGCTCTGCAGC
>JAEEGL012386802.1_pt1 | contig 17128 bp, 14 predicted proteins | sample 9134231 | NCBI WGS metagenome assembly JAEEGL01 (sample SAMN16246548, study PRJNA631951) | gut metagenome | biome: gut microbiome; feature: rumen; material: fiber-attached | host: Bos | place: Iran: Karaj | collected 2018-10
CAGCATGCCTATCAGTGATACACCAAGAGTGCTGGAGCGTGGCGAACAACGCCGCACGTCGTGCCGCACAAGCTTCCCGAAGCGATGAATGTCAAATGAGTTGTTCATTTGTATTAACTACTGTCTACTTAACTACTGTCTACTTAACTACTGTCTACTTAACTACTCAAGAAAACAATTCTTTGATAGTGTTCTTGTTGCGCAGCACGGCGTTGAAGAGGGCTTCGATATTTATCTGGCTCTCCTCACCGGTGGTGTTGGGAATGACGTTCATGTAGCCACCCGGCAGCATCTCGCTGTAGAGAGCGTCCTTGCGCTCTTCACCGCCATACTCGAAGAAGAGCTTCTCCTGTATGCGCTGCACCGAGGCGTCGAGCAACACGGCGTTGTGCGATAGGATGACGATGGGGTCGATGAGGTTCTCCACATCCTTCGCCTGGTGGGTGATGATGATGATGGTCTTGCCCTCGTCGGCTATTTTGCTGAGGATGGAGCGGAACTGGGCCTTGCTGGGTATGTCGAGACCGTTGGTGGGCTCGTCGAGCAGGATGTAGTCGGTGCCCAGCGAGAGGCTGGCGGCTATGAGGCTCTTCTTCTGCTGGCCGAAGCTCATCTCCTTGAACTTGCGGTCGGGCTCTACTTCCAACTCCTGCATCAGCTGCAGGAACTTGCCCTGGGAGAAGTTGGTGTAGAAGGGAGCCAGTTCGTTCACATACTGCTGCGGAGTGGCACCGTCGGGCAAAGTTACCTCGTCGGGCATAAAGACGATGCTCTGCAGCATCTCGGGCAGGCGGTCGTGGCTGGTCATGCCGTCGACGGTGCAGGTGCCTTCGCTGGGGCGCTGCAGGCCGCAGATAAGCTTGAGCAGCGTAGTCTTGCCCACGCCGTTCTCGCCCAGCAGGCCGTAGATGGTGCCCTTCGGGAAACTAAGATTGATGTTCGAGAAGACCGGCGTCTTCTTGTAACTGAAATCAAGGTTCTTTATTTCGATCATATCTACTTGTTTTTAAGAGTTAAAGAAGTCAAAGAAGTTATCGCTCGCTTTGCTCGCTAGAAGTTAAAGACAATAGTTTCGTCATGCACATATGTCTTTATCTACTTTAACTACTATGACTACTTTAACTACTGGTTTCATTATTTATATCTTATTGCTGTACCATAGACGAGCACTTCGGCGGCCTGGGCCATGATGGCGCTGGTGGTGTAGCGCAGGCCGATGATGGCGTCGGCACCCATGCGCACGGCCTCGTCGACCATACGCTGTGTGGCCTGGTTGCGTGCCTTCTCCATCATGGCGGTATAGCTCTTCAGCTCGCCGCCCACGATGCTCTTCAGCCCCTGGCCGAAGTCGCTGACAAAATTCTTGCTCTGGATGGTGCTGCCGCTGACGGCGCCCAAAACCTCGTAATTCATACCCGGAAGGGTCTCAACTGTGATAAGTTTCATAATTTTATTGTTTAATTGATTGTTTTCTATTTTGGTTGTCAAGTAGTGATAATGCCTTACCTACTGTCTACTTAATTACATCTGCGGTGTATTGTCGGTGGCGCCCTGGCGTGCCTTGCTCTCCAGTTCCATCTTGCCGATACGCCAAGTGAGACCGAGGCTGACATATGTCGACTTGTAGCGCTGCGATATGTCGGTCTGGTACTGCGGCGCCGAGGTCTCGCTGCCCCACTCGGTCCATCCGAAGACGTCGCGCACGTTGAAGTAGACGCTCATCTTGCGGTCGAAGAAGTCGCTACTGGCACCTAGGTCGATGCCATAGTTGGGCTTGCTGAGGCTGAACAGTCCCAGGCGTGGCGAACTGTAGTGGCCGTTGGCAAAAAGCTCGACTTTATTCCACACCTTGGCCCACACATTGACGCGGAAACTGTAACTCAGTCCGTTGTCGACATATTCCACTCCGTTATAGTCGTAGCGATAGCCGTAGTTGAAGAGCGAGGCGTTGAGCCTCACGTTGAAGAAACCCGTGGGCCGGTAGGTGATATTGGCCTCGAGGCCCTCGGTGTGCGAGGAGCCAATGTTCACTGGGTAGCTGTAGTTGACACGGTAGTCGTAGATGGCAGGTAGCAGAGTGTCGGCGCTCATCGTGCCTATCTCATCGGTGTTGGCACGGAAGTAGGCGTTGAGGCCCACGTTGCCGAACTTCATGATATATTTGTTGAAGGCAGCCTCGATGTTGTGGGTATAGTTCATTAGCAGGTTGGGGTTGCCAGTAGTGAAGCTGTAGTCGTCGTAGATGCGGAAAGGCAGGTAGCTGCTGAGGTCGCCGTCGTGCGAGAAGCGGCGGGTATAGCTGAAGCTGTAGCTAGTGAAGGTCTTGGTCTGGTAGCTCAGGTGGATGCTGGGAATCAAACCGGAGAAGACGGTATCAATACTCTGACGGTCGCCGAGGCCCGGGTGCTCGATCATGCCGCTCTTGAAGTTGTTGTCGTAGCGCAGGCCTGCCTTGGCGGTGAAGCCGCCCCAGCGCTTCTGCGCCGTCAGGTAGACATTGGGCTCGAAGGCAGTTCCGTTCGAGGCATAGGAACGGTAGGGCATGCTGCTCCAGTCGCCCGATGGCAGCAGGCTGTCGTATATCTCGTTGTTTCGGCTGTAGCCATATCCGAGTTCAGCTCCAGCCTCGATGGTGTAGTCGTGCTTCAGCGGCAGGGTGTAGTTTACATTCAGTTCTCCGCTGCCGTTGAACATGTCGCCTGTCATGTGGCGGGTGAAGTCGGTCAGGGCGTCGTCCTTGTAGTTGCGCCAGTTATCACTGTAGCCGCCGTTGCTCCAGTAGTTGCCGTTGATGGTGACACTCATCTTGCGTCCCGTGGTGTCGTAGCGATGCTCATACCAGGCGCCGGCATAGGCGCCGTGGCTGAAGCCGTTGTTGCGCACTGTGTCGTAGTAGCCCAGATTTAAGGGCGTGCCTCCCATGTATTCAAGGTAGTCATAGTCATGGTTGTACGAGTTGCGGTCCCAATAGGGGTAGGCGCCCACCCAAGCTGCCAAGTTGCGTGTACTGTCGATGCGCCAGTTCATGTTGAAACCAGCATAGCCACCCCAGTATGGCATCTTGCTCTCAGTGTTGTAGTGCTGTGTGCGGCTCACGGCGCCGGTGTCGTCGAGCAGAGTGGTTTTGCCCTCCGAGGCTCCGTCGTGGCGCGAATAGCTGCCGTTAAGGTAGAAGTTGAAGTCCACATTCTCGTTGGCCCACACATAGCTCACCCAAGGCGACACATTGGGCAACGTGGTGCCTCTCACACCGACGCAGAGCAGTTCATTGCGCATTATTTTCTGGTTGGTCACAATATTAATGACGCCACCGCTGGTCGAGTAGCGGGCCGAGGGGTTGGTGATGACCTCGATACGCTCGATGGCATTGGCCGGGAGAGTCTTGATGTACTGCTTCAAGGCCTCCTCGTTCATGTGCGAGGGCTGGTCGTTGATCCATATCTCCACCGAACTCACGCCGCGCAGCGTGATGTTGCCCTCGGCGTCGACCTCCACACCCGGCGCGTTCTGCAGCGCGTCGCTGGCGGTACCTGTCTGGATGGATGGGTCCTCCTTGGCGTTGTACATGTTCTTCTCGCCGTCCATGGCATAGAGCGGCTTCTCAGCACTGATCTCCACGGTCTGCAGCGTGGTGCCTGCTCTCAGTTTAATTTCCAGATTATCTAAATTGTCTAAATTATCTAAATTGTCAAAAAAAGCAATATAGCCCACGCACGAGGCCTGCAGAAGGTAGCGGCCGGTGTCGGCACTGATAGCGAAGCGGCCTTCCATGTCGGTGGTGGCGCCGCGCATGAACACCGTGTCGGCTGCACGCATCAGGCCGACATTCACGAAGGGCATCGCCTCGCCAGTTTTGGCATCCGTCACCCTACCCTTTACCATAACTTTTTGGGCATTAACAGTCCCTCCAACAGTGAAAATTGCGAGTGTCGCAACAACGATTAATTTCTTTAAAGTGTTAGTTGTCATATTGTTATTCAATTTTCATACTACTGTATTAGTTAACTAATACACTGCAAAGGTAATACACTTTCTTAAACTATGAAAATATTTAACACTATTTAACACTACAGGCAAAGGAAAGAAGAGTCAACATATTAGGAGAGTGACCAGTCCGAATTCAGTTCGTCTTGATCTTCAATCGTTTGTCTATTATTCTACTATTGAATAGAAGAACAAACGAAGAAAAGGGCGAGTTAGGAGCATCCTGACAGAAAAAAACAACGGTATACAATATAATGCTCACGCAGGCGTTATTAGCATTAAATAAAATAAATAACTGAAAAGACAGCAATGGAACAGACATTCGGAAACAGCTACGACCGCCAGAACACGGTGCGGTTTTTCCGCCGCTGGTGGCGTGTGCTGACAGTGGTATTCGTTGTCGGAGCGGCAGTAAGCCTCGGCATATCGCTGATGATCAAACCCCTCTACAAATCGTCGGCAGTGATATTCCCGACCAACTCGAACCGTATCTCGAAGGCTATCATGGACTATCATTACAGCCTCGACTTCATGGACTACGGCATCGAACGCGACTGCGAATACGCCATACAGATACTGAGCTCGAAGAGCATGCAGCAACGTGTGTGCGAGCACTTCAACCTAATGGAGCACTACGCCATCCCGCAGGACAACGCCCACAAGATGTATAAGCTGGAAAAGCAGTACCGCAGCAACATATCGGTGAAGCGCACCGAGTTCCTCGGAGTGGAGATCGGCGTTTTGGACCAGGACCCGCAGTGGGCCGCCGACATAGCCAACTATATGGCATCGATGTATGACACGCTGTGCCACCAGATACATCACGACCGCGCGGTATGCGCAGCCGAGGCCATGCAGGGCGTATGTGCCGAGCTGGAGAAAGAGATAGACTCGCTGTCGCAGCTGCCCTCCACCGAATGGCGCAAAGCCCTCATCGCCGACAAGTGCGAGCAGCTGGCCGACCTGCAGACACGGGCCACCCAGACCGCTGTCGACCGCGACCTCGAGGTGAGCTACAAATACTCGGTCGACCAAGCCATCCCCGCCGACAAGAAAGCCTACCCCAAGCGCATGCTCATAACGCTGGCTGGCGCATTCGGTGCCGTGGTGGTGTGCATCTTCGGCCTGCTGGTATTCTGCCCAGCCAAGAAAGAGGAGGAAAACTAGAAATTCTAGAACATCTAGATAATCTAGAACATCTAGAAATCCTAGATAATGAAACAATGGCTGCAAAATAACAAGGGGCTGCTGGCGGCACTGACACTGACGGTGTTGTTCATCGCAGCCGAGTCGCTGGTGTTCTACTGGAAAGGCGGCTACTGGGCGGCACTGGTGCCGCTGGGACTTCTGGTGGCATGGCTTTTCGTGGTACGCTATGAAACGGGGCTGCTGCTCATGGCGCTCCTCACGCCTTTCGCCATCAACGTGGCACTCATGCCAGGCATGGAACTTTCCATGCCCGTGGAGCCCATGATGATACTCTTCACGCTGATGTTCTTCTTCCGCGTGCTGGTGTCGCACAGCTACGACCTGCGGCTGCTGCGGCACCCAGTAAGCCTGCTGCTGATAGCCACGCTGGTATGGTGGCTGTTCACCAGCTGCACCTCGCGCATGCCATGGGTGTCGTTCAAATACCTCATAGCACGCATCTGGTTCGTGGTGCCCTTCTTCTTCGCCGCCGCACAGATATTCAGCGACCGCAAACGCATACGCCACTTCTTCTGGGCCTACGCCATCGGCTTGGGCATCGTAATACTCATAGCCACCAGCAAGACGCTGGGCAACTTCAGCGACCTTCAGACGCTGCACCGCGTCATGCGGCCCTTCTACAACGACCATACGGCATACGGCTGCGCCATAGCGCTGCTGCTGCCGGCATCGTTCTACTTCATTTTCTCGCACAGCCACCGCGGCTGGCGCCGTGTGCTTACACTGCTGCTCTTCGCGGGGCTCTGCGTCGGACTCTTCTTCAGCTACTGCCGCGCAGCATGGCTCAGCGTACTCGGCGCCATAGGAGTATACGTGCTCATACGCATGGGCATGAAAGTGAAATGGATGGTGCTGCTCTTCGGCATCGGTGTGGGCGCCTTCTTCTTCTACCAAAGCGATGTGCTCTACAAGCTGGGCAAGAACCACCAAGACAGCAGCTACGACCTGGCCGACCAGGTGAAGAGCATCTCTAACATCTCGACCGATGCCAGCAACGTGGAGCGCCTCAACCGTTGGGCTTCGGCCATGCGCCTGTGGAAGGAAAGCCCTGTGGTAGGCACCGGCCCCGGCACCTACCAGTTCATCTACGGCAGCTACCAACGCTCCTACCAGCTGTCGACCATCAGTACCAATGCCGGCGACCTCGGCAATGCCCACAGCGAATATATAGGACCCATGACCGAGCAGGGAGTGCCCGGGGTGCTGCTCGTAGTGGCCTTGTTCCTCACCACCTTCGCCACCGGCGTACGCGTCTACCGCACAGCCAAAGACCCAGAGGTGCGGAGCATGGCTATGGCATTCACGCTGTCGCTCCTCACCTATTACATCCACGGCGTATTCAACAACTTCCTCGACACCGACAAACTGTCGGTGCCCTTCTGGGCATTCACCGCCGCCGTGGTGGCACTGGACGTATACTCGGAGAAATTGAAAGTTGAAAATTGAAAGTTGAAATATATATAAGCAGACTATTGCGACTTGTGTTTTGCACAAGCCTTCTTCTCTCCTTTCACCTCGCACCACTCACCTTGCACGCACAGCAACCCGAACGTCACCGCTGCTGGGACATTGACGAGGAGGTGGAACCCGGCAACATAAACATTCCCTTCCGCCGCCCCTTGCCGTCGGAAACCATCGACACCGCCGACCTGCTGATAGACTATGCCTCGAAATACATCGGCACTCCCTACCGCTTCGGCGGCCGCACGCCCAAGGGGTTCGACTGCGCCGGATTCGCACGTTTCGCATTCCTGCGCTACGGCTACGACCTGCCAGGCTGGTGCGGAGCTCAGGCAAAGCTGGGCACCGAGGTGAGCGACACCCGCAACCTGCAACGCGGCGACTTGGTCTTCTTCGGCGGCCGCCACAAATCAAAAGTGATAGGACATACCGGCATAGTGGTGGAAGCCAACGCCACAACAGGCGTTTTCCGCTTCATCCACTCTTCCACCACCGCCGGCGTGATAATAAGCCGCTCCACCGAACCTTACTACAAGGAACGCTACATCACCGCCAGACGGATACTGAAGTGAGAAAATATAAATACAAATATTCAACAAATACCAAGGAGGTAAAACATGAAAACATCAGCATCATTTAACCTGAAAACAGGATTGCTATTATTGGGACTGTGCGCATTGCCATTTGCGGGCTGTGAAAAGGATAACACGGAACCAAACCGCGGTAATAACAACCAACCCCAAAAACATAATGTTGAATTGAAATATGGGGAGACCCCATCCACTAATTGGCAACATATAGAAATGGATACAATTTATAATTATTGTTCCGACCCAACCGTTGATTCTATATTTATGATTCCGGAAATAACCTCACAATTTGACGGTCTTTCTACTGTATCGTTAAAAGGATTGGCATCAAAGTTACGTGAACGCCATAATGTCAATCCAAATAAAGTTTTTGGTAAGGGCAATTTGATATTAAATGCAGAATCTGTTCAAAACAATCCGGAAATTGTTCGTTTCTTTGCCGATACATTACGATATAATGTGACAACACGATAATTGAAAAAGACGGTTTTACAACCGTCTTTTTTAAGATTCTATCTATTACTCCTCACTGGTATCGGAGATGAAGCGGCGGTAGGCGCTGAAAGTGTTGGCACGGGAAATAAAACCGAGGTAGTTCTGCTCGTCGTCGATGACGACGAGGTTGTAGCGGTTGCCGATGCGGAATTTCTCCACCACATCGGTCAGCGAGTCGCTGCTGCGCACAAGGTCGCCCTCGGAGAGGGGGTGCATCAGGTCGTCGACAGTGACGCTGTCGTACAAATCGGTATTGAAAATTATCTTACGAACATCGTCGAGGACAATAACGCCGAGGAACTTGTCGTCGTCGGTGAGCACAGGGAAGAGGTTGCGGCGCGAAGTCTTGATGGCCTCGACAAGGTCGCGCAGACGGTCGCCGCTACGGACTATGACGAAGTTGGTCTCGATGAGGCTCTGCATATTCATCAGGTTCCAGGCAGAGGCATCCTTGTCGTGAGTCAGCAAGTCGCCATGTTCGGCAAGTTTGCGGGCATAAATGCTGTGGCGCTCGAAGGGTGATATGCAGAGGTAGGTGACAGCCGATGTGGCAAGCAGCGGCACCAGCAGGCCATAGCCGCCGGTGATGTCGGCTATAAGGAATGTAGCCATGAACGGGGCATGCATGACGCCCGTCATAACGGCAGCCATGCCGACGAGGGCGAAGTTGGCAGTGTCCTGCATCGGCAGTCCAAGCTGGTTGCCAAGCATGGCAATGAAATAGCCGCTCAATCCGCCTAACACCAATGACGGGCCAAAAGTGCCGCCTACACCACCGGAGCCGATGGTAGTAGCCGTGGCCACCGCCTTAAGCAGAATCAGCGCGAAGAGGACGCCAAGGGTCACCCATACGTTGCCTGCCCACTGGCTGTATACCGTACCTGCGAAGAGACTGCTGCTGTCGCCATGCAGCAGGTTGGTGAGCGACGCGTAGCCTTCGCCGTAGAGCGGCGGGAAGAGCACCACCATGACACCCAGTAGCAGTCCGCCGACAAGCATCTTGACCCATGGGCTCTTGCGCTTGGCGAACCACCCCTCCACTCCGTCGGCGACACGCAGGAAATAGAGCGACACCATGGCACAGAAGACACCCAGGACGGCATAGAACGGCAGCTGCGACAGGGCAAACGGTGCCCCGACGGTGAACTTGAACTGCACTCCGGTGCCCATGGTGAAGTATGCTACCGAGGCGGCTGTGAGGGCCGATATAAGCAGCGGCAGCGCTGTGGTGGCGGTGAGGTCGAACATAAAAACCTCGAGCACGAAAAGCACTCCTGCAAATGGAGCCTTGAAAATACCCGCTATGGCACCGGCGGCACCGCAGCCGAGCAGCAGACGCACACTCCTGGGCGAAAGCCGGAACCAGCGGCCTATATTGCTTCCTATGGCAGAACCGGTGGATGCAATCGGCGCCTCAAGACCCACGCTGCCGCCGAAAGCGACAGTCAGCGTCGATGCTATAAGCGAGGTATACATGTTCTTCGGCGGTAGCTTGGAACCGTTGCGGCTGATGGCCAGCAGGACGCTGGGCAGGCCGTGTCCAATGTCGCCCTTGACGATATAGCGGACATATAAAACGGTGAGCAGGATGCCCACCAACGGAAGGAAGAAAACGATGATGAGCGACGAATGGTTGAACACAAATGCGGAGTCGGTGAAGAGACGTGTCACCAGCGAGCTGCTGTAGTGCACCAACGTCTTGAGCAGCACTGCCGCCAAGCCGCTGACGACGCCTACGACAACAGCCAGCAACACCAGCAGGACCGGCTCGCTGACATGGCGCAGACGCCATCTGTGTATGGTCTTATAGAAGTTCATGCTTCCCTTCAAGCTTACTTTTTTCAGAAAAAATCGGATGCAAAAATACGAAAAATATTTCAACCGCGTTATATTATTTTGAAAATTAGTAAAACAAGCACAATGAAACGTATCCTTCTTCTGTGCGGCATCGCCGCTTTGAGTCTCACCTCGTGCGTCTCGCTGAGCGAGATGGAGGCCCTGCAATCCAAATACGACCAAACCCAGAAGCTGTACAACCTGACGCAAAAGGAACTGGTAGAGATGAAGGCCGAGAATGCCGAACTGAGCCGCCAGAACCAGTCGCTGACCAGCGAGATGTCAGACCTGACGCTGACCAAGTCGGCATACGAATACAAGGTCGACAGCTTGACCCGCCGCATCGAGCAGATGCACCATCACTACGACACCACCATGGAGAACTACGTGCAGGAAGTGGCCGGCAAAAACCGCGACCTGACGCGAGCCCAGAATCTGCTCACCGCGCGCACCAAGGAACTCAACGACAAAGAACGCGAGCTGCGTGCCAAAGAGACGCAACTGAGCGAGCAGGAAGAAGCTTTCCAGCTGCAACGCAGCGAATTCCAATCCAAGGAGGCCACCCTGCTTGCCAAGCAGAAACAGCTGGAACAACAGGAAGCCGCCACCAAGGCCAAACTTGAAGCCAAGCAGCGCGAGCTCGACGCCGTGCGCAACTCTGTGACCAAAGCCCTCGTGGGCTTCAGCGACAAAGGACTCAACGTAGAGACCCGCGACGGCAAAGTATATGTCTCCATGGAGAACAAGCTCCTCTTCCCGTCGGCCAGCTGGACTGTGTCGAAAGACGGTGTGGCCGCCATCAAGCAACTGGCACAGGTGCTCGAGCAGGATTCCACGCTCAAAGTCATGGTCGAGGGACATACCGACAACGACGCCTACCGTGGCTCCACGGCCGTCAAGGACAACTGGGACCTCAGCGTGATGCGCGCCACCGCAATCGTCAAGCTGCTCCTGCAGCATGGCAAAGGCATCAACCCTGCCCGCATCGAAGCCTGCGGCCATGGCGAGTTCGCTCCCAAGGTGCCCAACGACAGTCCTGCCAACAAGGCCATCAACCGTCGCACCGAAATCATCATCACACCGAATATCGAAGCACTGCTCGAAGAAGTGCAGGGCTAATTCCTACGCCAGAAGCGGGGCAGCAGGAGGACCAACACGGTCATGCACTCCAAGCGGCCCAGCAGCATCAGCAACGAACAGACCCACATGGCTGCCGGCGGGAATGCTGCATAACTGCCGAAACCGCCCGAAGCCCCAAGGCCAGGGCCGTAACCCGTCAGACAACCTACCGATGCGCCGATGCTCTGTGTGGCATCGACACCGCTGAGCATCAGCGCCATCACACCAAGCAACATCGTCAATCCAAACACCATAAAGATTATCATCACGTTGCTGCGCATGTGGGTGCTCACAGCCGTGCCATTGAGACGTATCGGCACCACTGCGCTGGGATGCAGACGATCGTTGAGTGTCACACGCACATTGCGCAAAAGTATTATCACACGCATTATCTTCAGGCCACCTGAGGTGGAACCGGCCATACCGCCACACACCGACAGCATCAGCAGGAGGAAACACACCGGTGTCCACCATGTCGTAGTATCGGCCACCACCGAACCCGTGGTCGTCAGCGCACTGACAGTCTGCACGGTGCCCAGTCTCAACGCATCGTCCCAACCATAGCCTTCATGCCAGTGCAGAGCGCCCACCACGAAAGCCACCGACAACAGGCACAACACTATATAAAAACTGAACTGTTCCAACTTATGGCCTATCTGCCGCCAGCGGAAAGTGAAGAAAAGATAGAGCAGCATAAAGTTGATTCCACTCAGGAACATGGCGGCGGCGAGGATATACTGCTGCATGGCTGTGAGCGAGGCTATACTGTCGCCGTTGACAGAGAAACCGCCGGTCGAGATATTGGTGAACGTGAGGTTCACGGCATCCCATATCTGCATGCCACTGAGCCATAGCAGCACAATAAAGACGGCCGTGAGCGAGAGATAGACGCCCAAGGTACGACGCACGGCGACACCGGCGCGCAGGGTGGTGCGGCCCGTATTGTCAGCGCCCGACGACTCGGCGGTATAGAGAGCATACTTGTTGATGCCCAAACGCGGGGTTAGAGCCAACACAATAAGGACTATGCCGAAACCGCCAAACCACTGCATCATGGAGCGCCATAGAAGCACCGATGCAGGCAGTGCCGCCACATTGTCGAAGATGGTGCCTCCTGCCGACGTCAAGCCGCTCATGGCCTCGAAGAAAGCCCGAGTGAAACTCGACGTGGCCCTGGTGACCATCAACGGCAGAGTGGCAAAGAGGGTCAACGTCAGCCACAGCAGCACGACCAACAGGTAGGCCATGCGGCGGTCTATAATGGTGCGATAGCGACCGAAAGCAATCCACAGCGCTGTACCGGACAGAAGCGTGACAGCGGAGCAGATTGCAATATGCCAAGCCGTACCATCGGCGAAATGGAGTGCCGGCACCAGACAGAGAGCCATCAGCCCACCTTCGGCCACCAGCAGTATACCGATGAACCTCAACACAGCCTTTATATCACTACTCCTCATCTCTTCTTCCAGTAATCGGGTGAAACAACAGCCAGCAGTGCAAATATCTCAAGCCTGCCGGCAAGCATCAATGCCATCAAAGTCCATTTGGCCGCCGACGGCATAAGTGTGTAGTCCATATTGGCGCCCAGCGAATTGATGATAGGCGACGGCCCCAGATTGGAGATATTCGCCGCCGCCAGACAGAAGGCATCGGCAATGCTGCTGCCGCTCAATGTCAAGGCAAAGGCGCCAAAGATGATAAACAAGATGTAGAGGAACACAAAGCCGAAAATCTTGTTCACATAGTCTGGCTGCACCACCTGTCCGTCAATCTTCACCACGAAAACGGCATTCGGGTGGAGCATCCGGGTAAAGTAGTTGCGCAGGTATAGCGACAGCGTCATCAGTCGCCTCAGCTTCAGGCCGCCACCCGTCGAGCCTGCCATGGCGCCACTGAGAATCAGCAAGAATGTGACCACACTCGCGGCGAAAGGCCATGCCGGCGGCTCGGCAGTATAGAATCCGCAGGTGCTCACCGTCGAAGCAACATGGAACAGCGAGTAACTCAACGAATGGCCGAAGCCGTTGCCCGACACGGTGAACGCCACAGCACAGACAACCACGGCCAGCAGATACAGTATTCCATAGACTATGAACTCGTCGCTGCGGCGCAGACGGCGCCAATGGAAGGTGGCCACATTGTAAATCAGTGCCACATTGACACCACTAAGGAACATGAAAACGGCGATGATGGCCTTTGTCAGCCCGCTATAGCCTGCCAGACCTGTTGCCGTGGTCATGAAGCCGCCCGTCGAGACGGTGCTCAAGGCCAGACACACCGAGTCGGCGATACCGTTGCCGGCAAGCATCAGCAATGCAGCAAGCGCCACCGTCATCAATGAATATATAAACCACATGCGCCGCACACTTTTCGACATGCGGGGATGCAGCTTGCGCTGTTGTGTGCCTGAAAATTCTGCCGAATAGAGCTCGGCCGATCCTTCGCGTAGCGACGGAAAGAGCGCCACGATGAAGAGCACAAGGCCAAGACCGCCAATCCACTGCGTCAGTGCACGCCATAGGCGCAGCCACAGCGGCAAAGCACCCGGGTCGGCCACCACCGAACTGCCGGTGGTCGTGAATCCGCTGACCGACTCGAACACTGCATCGGTGAACGACGGCAAAGCACCCGAGAGGAGAAAAGGCAAGGCGCCGACCAGCGGCACCAAAAGCCACAGTCCCGCGGTGATGCGGTAACTCTCACGCGATATGAGCAGGTTCTTCAACGCAGCATGCAGTTAATCCGTCAATCGAACAGTTTTGCCATAGCCGCCATTACCGACGGCAGCGAGAAGATGACTACCTTGTCGCCGTGCTTAAGCTGCATCTCGCGGCTGGGCAGCATAGTCTCGCGCCCGCGGATGATGCCGCCAATGGTGGCACCGTGCGGTATCTCCAACTGGCCTATAGGCTTGCGGGTCGCCGGCGCCCACTTGCCGACCACCAGTTCCAACACCTCGGCATTGGTTCCGCTGAGCCATTTGCTGCTCACCGCGTCGCCTTTGACTATGAAACGCGCAATATAACTGGCGGTAATAAGCCGTCGGTTGATAATGGTGTCGATACCTATGTCCTGGGAGATGGTGATGAACCCCGTGTTGTCGACCAAGGCAATGGTGCGCTTCACTCCCAATCGTTTGGCATGCAGACAGGTGAGCACATTGGTCTCGCTCGAATTGGTCACACCGATGAAAGCATCCACATCCTGCAGACCTTCCTCCTTCAGAAGTTCGATATTGGTGGCATCGCCATGGATAATCAAGGTATTCTCCAGCTCGGTGCTGAGAGCCTCGGCACGCTGGCGGTTCTCCTCTATGAGCGTTATCTTCAACCGGTCCTGAAGGATACTTGCGGCATAGCGGCCTATGCGTCCGCCGCCGGCAATCATCACACGACGAATATGGACGGCCTCTTTCCCTGCCACACGGTTGATGTTGTCCACCTGTCCGCCGCGACCGATAATGTAGGCCAGGTCGCCGGCATGGAACACCGTGTCGCCGTGGGGTATGATGGTCTCGCCGCCGCGCAGCAGGGCGATCACCTTCACCTGCAAGTCCTTGTAAGTGCCGGCGAGATCCTTCACGGCATGGTCGACCACAGGCGAGTCGGCCTCAAGCCTGATGACATACATCGTCAGCAACCCGCCGCTGAAGTCGAAAAACTCGGTGGCAGCGCTGTTGTTGAGCAGGTTCGTGATTTCCTTGGCTGCTATGCGCTCGGGGCAGACCATCTCGTCGACACCCAGGTCGCGCATCATATCACGCATCTTCGGTGCAAGCAGCTCAACATTGGTTATGCGGGCTACCGTCTTCTTGGCTTTCAACTTCTTCGCCAAGATGCAGCTGACGAGATTCACACTCTCGTCGTGCAAGACTGCAAGAAAAAGGTCGCACATTCCCACACCGGCATCGCGCAACACCGTCGGCGACGTGGCGTCACCTTTGACTGTGAGCAAATCTGTCTCGCTCTCGAGTTGCGCCAACAACTCCGAATGCGGGTCGACAACAGTTATGTTGTAGTCCAATTCCGACAGCGACTTAGCAAGATGGAAACCCACCTCTCCATCGCCTGCAATTATTATATTCATCGTCTATTTTTTCAATTTTTTCGAGGTGCAAAAATACACATTTTTCCCAATTCCGCAAAAAAAATTGAGAGCATCCCCCCTGCCTATTGCACCACCAGCCTGCGGGTCGCCGTGCCGCGCGGCGTGGTCACACGCACCCGGTAGACGCCCGCCGCGAGACCCTTGGTGTCGAAGCTGACGGGCAGGGCGACGTTCCCGAGGACCGACGAAGCAGGAAGCCGCCTGGAGAAGGGTTTGGACGACGTAGTTGACATCTACCGGGCAACAAGCTGGAGTCGCCCTACAGAAGCCAAGCACAGAAAAGCACTGGGTTTCACCAAAGAAGCACGCCGGAAAGGGTCACACCGTATCAACTCCGTACCTGCTCCGTACCTGCTCCGTAGTTTCACGGAGCAGGTACGGAGGGGATACGGAGATGATACGGAGGGGATACGGAGAAAGCCTGTATTTTTCTGGCCCGGCGTGCAGTCTCCATTTACAACACAAACATAACCAAGAGTTTGCATACACTGAATTGTATACCACCTCTGCCTATGTTTTGCAAATACTTTTTGGGGCATTGGTAACAAGATAACGAACTGGCGAAACAGAATCCACCGTAGTCAAATCATAGACGGGCAGAACATCTTTTAAGGTTATTGGAAATGTGTCTTTGTCGCCATTTGAGCAAATGGACTAAACGTTAAAACAGAGGTGACGGTCACTTTTTTTTGGCCGTTTTGGAAAAAAAACGTATTTTTGCATTTTAAAACTATAATATACTATGAGTTTGAAGATTGTTGTACTTGCAAAACAAGTTCCTGATACAAGGAACGTTGGCAAGGATGCTATGACAGCCGAGGGTACGGTGAACCGTGCTGCGCTGCCCGCCATTTTTAATCCCGAAGACCTCAATGCACTGGAGCAGGCGCTCCGCATAAAGGAACAGAACCCGGGCACCACCGTAGGCCTGCTGACCATGGGTCCGCCGCGCGCCGGCGAGATTATCCGCGAAGGCCTCTACCGCGGCGCCGACACCGGATGGCTGCTTACCGACCGCCTCTTCGCCGGTGCCGACACGCTGGCCACCAGCTACGCCCTCGCCACAGCCATCAAGAAGATTGGCGACGTGGACCTCGTCATCGGCGGCCGTCAGGCCATCGACGGCGACACGGCCCAGGTAGGCCCGCAGGTGGCACAGAAGCTGGGCTTGAACCAGGTGACCTATGCCGAAGAGATACTCAAGGTAGAAAACGGCAAAGCCACCATCCGCCGCATGATCGACGGAGGCGTCGAGGTTGTCGAGGCCCCGCTGCCGCTGGTGGTCACCGTGAACGGCTCGGCCGCCGAGTGCCGCCCCGCCAACGCCAAGCTGGTGATGAAATACAAGTATGCCGCCTGCCCGCTCGAAGTGGCCGACGACGACAGCCGCAAGGCCCTGCGTGCCGAGCGCCCGTACCTGAACCTCACGCAGTGGAGCGTGGCCGACGTGGACGGCGACCCCAGCCAGTGCGGCATGAGCGGCTCGCCCACCAAGGTGAAAGAGGTGCAGAGCATCGCCTTCCAGGCTAAGGAGAGCAAAACCCTCACGGGTGCCGACGCCGACATCGAAGGGCTCATCAAAGAACTGCTTAACGACAAAATCATAGGATAAATGGTAGTTAAAGAAGTTGGAGAAGTTAAGGAAGTTAAAGACAATAGTGTCTTTTGCGCATTTGTCTTTAACTCCTAGCAAAGCGATAACTCCTTTAATTCTTTAACTCCCCCAAAATAAGAATTATGAACAACGTATTCGTATATATCGAGATTGAGGGCACCGAGGTGCGCGAGGTCTCACAGGAACTTCTGACCAAGGGCCGCAAGCTGGCCAACGAACTTGGCGTGGAGCTCCATGCCGTGGCCATAGGCACCGGCATCAAGGGCAAGGTGGAGGAGCAGATATTGCCTTACGGCGTCGACAAGCTCTTCGTCTTCGACGGCCCCGAACTATTCCCCTACACTTCGGCTCCGCATACCGACATCGTGGTGAACCTCTTCAAGGAGGAGCAGCCGCAGATATGCCTGATGGGTGCCACCGTCATCGGCCGCGACCTGGGTCCGCGCGTCTCGTCGAGCCTTACCAGCGGACTCACCGCCGACTGCACTCAGCTTGAGATTGGTCCCTACGAGGACAAGAAGAGCGGCAAGACCTACGAGAACCTGCTCTACCAGATACGTCCCGCCTTCGGCGGCAATATCGTTGCCACCATCGTCAACCCCGACCACCGTCCGCAGATGGCCACAGTGCGCAGCGGCGTCATGCAAAAAGCCCTCTATGAAGGTGGTTGCAAGAAAGAGGTCGTTTACCCCGAGGTGAATAAGTATGTGAG